>TARA_R110000868_G_scaffold21614_6_pt1 | contig 53392 bp, 40 predicted proteins | sample TARA_R110000868 | Tara Oceans TARA_R110000868 (sample SAMEA4397489) | marine metagenome | biome: Polar Biome; feature: [SRF] surface water layer (ENVO:00010504); material: water (ENVO:00002006), including particulate matter (ENVO:01000060) such as... | depth 5 m | reverse complement strand
ACGTAAGGATGCATTTGTGCTAAGTGATGAAGAAAAAATAGCCCGCATAAAGGAAAGCGTAAACGATATAATGCTGACTTTAGGCCTCGACCTAGAGGATGATAGCCTAAAGGGCACCCCGAATAGGGTTGCCAAAATGTTCGTTCAAGAAATTTTTGGTGGACTTAATCCAAAGCGACGACCAAAATCATCCACCTTCGATAATAAATACAAGTACGGTGAAATGTTAGTTGAAAAAAACATTACACTCTACTCTACTTGTGAACATCATTTACTTCCCATAGTTGGAAAGGCCCACGTAGCCTATATCTCCAAAGGCACCGTGGTAGGCCTGTCCAAAATGAACAGAATAGTAGATTTTTACGCCAAAAGGCCACAAGTTCAGGAGCGTCTTAATATCCAAATTGTACGGGAACTTCAAAAGGTTTTGGGCACGGAAGATGTTGCCTGTGTCATAGACGCCAAGCATTTGTGTGTAAATTCCAGAGGCATACGAGATATTGAAAGCAGCACGGTAACAGCCGAATACGGAGGAAAATTCAAGGACGAGGCCGTTAGACGTGAATTTCTGGACTATATAAACATTGATACTAAATTTTAATTGTCCCGCCTAAAAATGCCTTTGTACCAAACTCAAAAATTAAAAGTTTATAATTCCCTATCAGGAAAAAAGGAAGATTTTGTACCCTTAAACGAAGGTCATGTAGGCATGTACGTCTGCGGACCAACCGTATACAGTAATGTACACTTGGGAAACTGCCGAACATTCATGTCTTTCGATATGATTTTTAGGTATTTAAAGCATTTAGGTTACAAGGTACGGTACGTCCGGAATATTACAGATGCAGGGCATTTGGAAAATGACGCTGAAGACGGTGAGGATAAGATTGCAAAAAAAGCGCGATTGGAACAATTGGAACCCATGGAGGTGGTACAACAATACACCTTGGATTTCCACAACATTCTACAAAAATTCAATTTCTTGCCACCTAGCATAGAACCTACCGCAACTGGACATATCATTGAGCAAATTGAAATCATAAAGAATATTCTAAAAAAGGGATATGCTTATGAAATTAATGGCTCTGTTTACTTTGATGTTGAGAAATTCAATAAAACCAATGAATACGGCAAGCTAAGCGGTAGAAAATTAGAAGACATGATCGCCAATACCCGGGAATTGGCCGCACAGGACGAAAAAAAGAGTCCACAGGATTTTGCATTATGGAAAAAGGCAGAAGCCCAGCACATCATGCGCTGGCCCTCACCCTGGGGAGATGGTTTTCCCGGTTGGCATTTAGAGTGCACGGCCATGAGTACCAAATACCTTGGGGAAACTTTTGACATACATGGCGGCGGCATGGACCTTAAATTCCCACATCATGAATGTGAAATTGCGCAAGCGGAAGCCTGTAACGGGCATGCTCCAGTAAAATATTGGCTACACGCAAACATGCTGACCTTGAATGGCAAAAAAATGGCCAAATCTACCGGTAACAACATCTTACCAAATGAAATGTTTTCTGGAGAGAATACCATCCTTAGCAAACCATATTCTCCGGCCGCAGTAAGGTTTTTTATGATGCAGGCACACTACACCAGTATTTTGGACCTAAGCGACGAGGCTCTTTTGGCCTCTGAAAAAGGGTATCAAAAGTTGATGGATGCCATAAGCAACTTAGAAAAACTGCCTACAGCTGCCTCCTCCAACTTTAGTGTGGAGGAATGGAGACAGAAAGGCTATGATGCCATGAACGATGATTTTAACACCCCAATGCTTACAGCTAATTTGTTTGAGGCCGTAAAGCATATCAACTTAATAAAAGAGGGCAAGGAAACTATAACAAAAAAAGATAAGGAGCTCCTAACAGAGGCTATGCATACTTTTGTTTTTGACATCCTGGGATTGGAAAATCAAAATAATGCAGTGCTTAATTCGGATAAATTGGCAAGTGTAGTTGGACTTTTGATCCAGTTGCGGAATGAAGCGCGCGCCAATAAGGATTTTTCCACATCCGATAAAATAAGGGACCAGTTGGCAGAGATGGGCATTCAATTGAATGATGGCAAAGATGGCACCACCTTTAGCCTTACCTAAATTGCCCCGTATTTATTTTTAAATGCCATTGATGAACTGGGCTAAATAACATTAAGTTTTATTTAGCAATCCAAATAGTCATATTTTTTATTCGAAAGCGCAGTGTTTGATCTATTCGAAAAATTTTATAATGTTCATTTTTAGATTAATACCGAATTTTAAATAGATGAAAAAACTATTGATAGCCCCATTTGTTCTATTGGTAAAATTATACCAGAATTTCATATCCCCCCTTACCCCTGCCTCTTGTCGTTATTCCCCCACCTGTTCGCAATACACCTTGGAAGCATTGCAGAAACATGGTTTGTTCAAAGGGGGATGGCTGTCCATAAAACGGATTTTTAGCTGCCACCCATGGGGAGGAAGTGGCTACGACCCGGTTCCCTAATTAATTTATCAGCCTTTTTCCAGGTTACGACAATCCCACTCATAACCCTTGGCATTAAATTGTGTTTTTTAATTTAATTCCATACGTCAAGATTGGCATATTTTCAAATTGTGACATTCCCTGCTTTCTATTTAACATATTTAAACATTTCCGTCCACTTTTCTTAGCAGTATTTACTTATCTTAGTCCCTTAAAAAATTGTAGATGTACTTTTTAGGCTTTACTTGGAATCCCGCCGATACACTTTTTAAAATTGGGGTCATACAAATAAAATATTACAATCTTCTTTGGATAATAGCCTTCGCATTGGGCTGGTATCTCATGAAAAAAATCTTTTTAAAAGAAAAAAAATCCTTAGAACAGTTAGACTCCCTTTTTATATATACCGTTTTGGCTACCATGTTGGGTGCTAGGTTGGGTCATGTAATCTTTTACGATTGGCCCTATTATCAGAACCATTTGTTGGAAATTTTACTTCCTATTAGGGAGAGTGCGGAAAGCACACTTTTCGGATTTATAAAAGGTTATGAGTTTACGGGATTTACTGGCCTGGCCAGCCATGGAGCCGCTATTGGAATTATCATAGGCATGTACCTTTACACTAGAAAATACCCCGAATTCAAAATTCTATGGATTTTGGATCGGATTGTTATTCCCGTTTCCATTGGCGCTTTCTGTGTTAGATTGGGGAATTTTTTCAATTCCGAGATTAACGGCAAACCTGTAGAAAAATCCTTTGCCCTTGCCACGAGGTTTGTGCGCGATTCCGACGATATGCCGGCCTACAAGGCCTTGTCCATCACCAAAGAGAGAACGGTGAATGCCGCCTATAACCTTATAGAAAAAGACCCTAGGTTCTCTGAGTATTTGGAAGCCATACCTTATAGACATCCCGCCCAATTATACGAGGGTTTTTGTTATATTTTTGTCTTTGCCATTTTGTATTTTCTATATTGGAAAACCGATAAAAAGGAAAAACTCGGATATCTTTTTGGCGTATTCCTAGTGCTGTTATGGACGGTGCGCTTCTTTGTGGAATACGTAAAGAAAAGTCAGGGCGGTTTTGAGGAATCCCTTGGACTATTATCTACCGGGCAGTGGTTAAGCATACCATTTATTCTTGTAGGATTCTATTATATTCTTAGACCAAAATCAGGCACGGCCAAGAAGTAGACCTTTCAAAAATAAAGATTCAAAAGAACTCAGCGCCTTTGCAAAATGAGAAATAATAAAATCTATATATTTTTAGTTGCTATTTTTATTTTCCAACTTTCCTGTAAGGAAGAAACTAAAAAGGTGATAGTAACCGCCCCTGTTGCCTTTAAAAAAGAAGGTAAGCTTCGCATCCTGAAAAAGGAATCGGATTCCCTTATCATCAATTTGGACATTGAGATAGCCGACACCGACTACGAAAGGGAAACAGGATTAATGTACCGTAGTTCCATGGAACCTAAACAAGGGATGTTGTTTGTTTTTGACAATGTGTCCATGCATTATTTTTATATGAAAAACACTGAGATTCCCTTAGACCTCATCTTCGTTGACGATCAAATGAACATCGCCAGTTTTCAGAAAAATGCACAACCCATGAATGAAAACAGTCTAACGTCCAAAGTCCCCGTACGGTATGTTCTTGAGGTAAATGCAGGAATGGCGGACAAGTGGTCCTTGGAACTTGGAGATTCAATATCATACGAGAAAGATTAGAGTTTGTTTTAAAATGTAGTACTAATAAATTCGATTCTCACAAAATGCCTAATTTAGTGAGCTCAACCAACTAAATGACCATTCCATTGCCAGCTACCAAAAAAGTATACCTAAGCTTACTAATACTTTCATTAACCCTACCCACTACAGCACAGAAAAAAAATGAGGCTTTTCAATTAAATATTAGAAAGACAACCTCACCAATTGAAATTGATGGAATTGGGAACGATTTAGCTTGGCAAGATACGGATGTGGCCACTAATTTCTATATGGTATTGCCCATGGATACCGGCATGGCAAATGAACCATCTGAAATACGGATGACCTATGACGAAAACAACCTCTATCTTTTAGCAACTTTTTACAACACTACCAAAGGCTCTTACTATGTAGAGTCGTTACGAAGGGATTTTAGTTTTGGAAAAAATGACAACTTTTTATTGTTTATGGATCCCTTTAACAACCAGACTACCGGCTACTCCTTTGGATCTAACGCTGCAGGGGCCCAATGGGACGGAACTATGTACGGAGGTGGAAGCGTAGATTTAAACTGGGATAGCAAATGGACTTCCGCTGTAACTAGTGATGCCGAAAAATGGGTCTTTGAAATGGCCATTCCCTTCAAATCCATTCGCTACGAAGACGGCGTTACGGAATGGGGCATTAATTTTAGCCGTTTGGATTTAAAATCGGGCGAAAAATCGAGCTGGACGCCGATCCCAAGACAATTCCCCACAGCCTCCCTGGCTTATACCGGAACCTTGGTCTGGGATTCCCCCCCACCCTCCCCGAAAACAAATTTTTCGATTATTCCATATGTCTTGGGCACCATTAGCGAGGACAGGGAAAATAACACCAAGACCCAGTTTGATAAAAAAATTGGAGGCGATGTTAAATTTAGCCTAAGTACTTCCTTAAATCTGGACCTTACCGTTAATCCAGATTTCTCACAGGTGGAAGTAGATCGCCAGGTAACCAACCTAGACCGATTTGAACTATTTTTTCCCGAAAAAAGACAATTCTTTTTAGAAAACGGGGACCTGTTCGCCAACTTTGGATATGCCACTATACGCCCCTTCTTCTCCAGAAGAATAGGCTTGGGCGTACCCATAAGAGCTGGAGCTAGGGTTAGCGGGAACCTCAATAAAAAATGGCGATTGGGGCTAATGGATATGCAAACCGCCAGCATTGATGAAACGGGTTTGCCCAGTCAGAACTTTGGAGTACTCTCGTTACAAAGAAAAGTTTTTGCCCGATCTAGCATTGGGCTAATGTTTGTAAACAAGGAATCTATAAATTACCCTCAGGATACGGATTCCCTAAGAACAGTTTTTCCAAAGTTCAACCGAAACATAGGGTTGGAATACAATTTGGCCTCCCCTAACAACCAATGGACAGGGAAAGCATTTTTCTTAAAATCCTTTGCTCCCAACAAGAACGGCAATGGTTTTACCCAGGCGGCCCATTTGGAGTATAAAAGCCGTAAATGGAATTGGCGCATACAGGAAGAATCAGTTGAAGACGATTACACCGCCGAAGTTGGTTTTGTTCCCAGAAATGGATATGTCAATATCACCTCCTATTTGGGACACCTATTCTTCCCAAAAGAAAGTACGGTTTTGAGCCATGGCCCCAAATTTAGCACTAGCTATTTTTTTAATGAAAAATTGGAGCGCACGGACAATATCAATCTTTTTGAATACCTGTTCGACTTTAGGGACCGTTCCAAACTAAACCTAGGGATAACGGATGAATATGTGGAATTATTATCCCCTTTTGACCCCACAAGATCTGGAAAGGAAACCTTGGATATCGGGACCCAGCATCATTGGAACGCCTTTACCATGGATTTTCTTTCGAAACCCCAAAGTATGTTTACCTATTCACTGGGCGGTCGCTTTGGAGGATATTATTCCGGAGGCCACAGAACAAGTCTGATCAGTGAATTGGGCTACCGTTTTCAACCCTTTGTAAGCTTAAGTACTAATTTAAGTTATAACAACATAAGCTTACCAGCCCCTTGGAACAATACAGAATTCTGGCTTATTGGCTCAGAGGTGGATGTTACCTTTACCAACAAATTATTCTTTGCCACCTTGTTCCAATACAATGAGCAATCCAAAAACTTTAACCTAAACTCCCGTTTTCAATGGCGCTATAAGCCTGCTTCGGACTTCTTCTTAGTCTATAGCAACAATTACCTTATTGAACCATTTGAAGGGAGAAATTGGGCCTTGACCTTAAAATTTACTTACTGGTTCAACAAATAAAATTAACAATCCAACAAAACCCTATCCATAAATTATTTCTTTTGAATTCTATAAATAGACATTTTACATGAATCAAAAAATTCATTGGGCAGTATTTATAAATAACAATTCCCAAAAAGATACCCTAATAAAAAATTTATTGGAGGGCCCACTTCCGGAAGGATTTGAAGAACTTCAGGGTTTAAGAGGGTCGCTTTTTTCCAAAATCACCTTGAACGGGTTTATGGACGAAGAGGAAAGGCATGGCATTAAGATAATTAATCAAAACACCCAACAAAGCCTAAAGACGATGTCCAGTGGAGAGCAAAAAAAGGCGCTATTGAAATATATATTCCATTTAAAGCCAGATTTTATTGTTTTGGACAATCCCTTCGACAATTTGGACAAAGACTCCCAAATGGACTTAAAATCCTCCCTCGACTTTATTTCCAAGAGCACCTTTATTATTCAGCTCATAAGTCGAAAAATTGACCTCCTACCCTTTATAACCCATAGGATGATTTTGGACCGATCCTCCATTAAATCAATTTCCAACGGTTTAAAGGAAGTCCAAAATGGAACCACACCAATAAATTCCTCCTTTTCGGGGAGCATACCCAAGCCCATTACACCTATGGACTATGAAGAATCCATTTTAATAGATTGTAAGAACATAAATGTTTCATATGGGGATAAAAAAATACTGAACAATATTAATTGGACTATTAGAAAAGGAGAGTTTTGGCAGCTAATAGGTCAAAATGGGAGCGGAAAATCTACCCTATTATCCATGATTACCGGGGATAACCATAAAGGATACGGACAGGAACTTTACCTTTTTGGGCAACAAAAGGGAACTGGGGAGAGTGTTTGGGATATAAAGAAAAGAATTGGATACTACACTCCATCCATGACTGATAAGTTTTCAGGTCTTCATTCAGCCCTTAACATGGTAATCTCGGGGATGAACGATTCCGTTGGACTCTATTTATTGGCTACGGAAAATCAGAGGGCCCTTGCCAAAGAATGGCTGATAATTTTGGGGCTTTGGCAACTAAGGGATGTTAATTTCGCCGAACTATCCACGGGCCAGCAACGTATGATCATGACGGCCCGAGCCATGATAAAGCATCCGCCATTATTGATTTTGGATGAACCTACCGCAGGACTGGATGATGAAAGCGCCATATTATTTATTTCCCTTGTAAATAAAATTGCCAGGGAGAGCCAAACGGCCATAGTTTTTGTATCCCACAGAAAAGAGCCAGGATTGGAGCCGCAATATATCTACGAGTTACAGGTGACATCCGAAGGATCTATCGGAAAAAGGACATAAAAAAAGGCCGCTGAACAGCGGCCTTTTTAATATTAGTTGATCAGCGACTTATTTCTCTTCGTCACCAATCTGTGTTTTTCTTTTCAATGTATCGAACATTACAGGTGTTGCAATGAACAAAGATGAATAGGTACCTACAATAATACCAATGATCATCGCGAACATAAATCCTCTTAAGGATTCTCCACCAAAAATGAATATAGCCAACAATACCACTAAGGTAGTCATAGAGGTATTCAAAGTTCTACTTAAGGTACTATTTAGGGCCAAGTTGGTATTCTCACCTGCTTTCCAACCTTTCTCGGCTATAATCTCCCTAATACGGTCGAACACTACCACCGTATCATTCAATGAATATCCTATTACCGTTAAAATTGCTGCGATAAAGGCCTGATCAATTTCCATATTAAATGGCATCAACTTACCAAATATCGAGAATACACCCAAAACAAGTAATATATCATGGAATACTGCTACAACCGCACCCAATGAGAACTGCCATCTACGGAACCTTAAAAGAATATAAAGGAATACCACCGCCAAAGAACCTATAATGGCCAAGAAGGCATTCTTTTTAATATCATCCGCAATGGTAGGTCCTACTTTTACCGATTGAAGGATTCCTATTGACTTTTCACCACTACCGATAACAAAATTTTCAAAACTGGTACCATCCGGTAGATATTTCTGAAGGGAAGTATACAGTTTATTCTGAATTTCATTATCAACCTCAATTCCTTCTACATCCACTTTATAAGGTGTGGTAATCTTTATTTGATTGGCCTCTCCATAGGTCTTAACATTAGTACCACTACCGAAAACCGTATTCAATTCCGAAGCGATTTCCGATGGATTAACCATTTTCTCAAATCTAACCTGATAAGAACGACCTCCAACAAAATCGACACCTTGCTGCAACCCTTGGGTAAATAATGAAAATAGGCCTATAGCTACTAAAATGGATGAAGCTATATAAGCAATCTTTCTTTTGGCCAAGAAATCGATATTGATATTCTTGAAAAGATTCTTGGTCATAGCCGTGGAGAAATCCAATTTTCTTCCTTTTCCACTCACGTACCAATCAACCAAAAGTCTAGTGATGAAAATGGCGGTAAACAAGGAAGTAACAATACCTATTAATAAGGTGGTAGCAAAACCTTTAATAGGTCCTGAACCAAAGATAAATAATATAAGCGCCGTTAGACCAGTGGTAATGTTGGCATCCAAAATAGAAGAAAGTGCATTACCAAAACCATCCGCAATTGCCTGACTCTGTCCTTTACCTTTAGCCAATTCCTCTTTAATACGTTCAAAAATAAGCACGTTGGCATCCACGGACATACCTATAGTTAAAACAATACCGGCAATTCCCGGGAGGGTAAGTACCGCATTTAAGCTTACCAATACCCCGAAGATCAACATGATATTTAGGAGAAGTGCGATATCAGCAAAAACACCTGCCTTACCATAGTAAAATACCATCCATAACAATACAATGGCCATAGCGATCATAAAAGAAAAGAATCCGCTACTAATAGCTTCCTGTCCCAAGGAAGGACCTACAATTTCCGATTGAATGATTTCTGCAGAAGCAGGTAATTTACCAGCCCTTAAAACATTCGCAATATCTTTGGTCTCGTTAATGGTAAAAGTTCCTGTAATTTCAGAGCGACCGCCAGAAATTGGTCCTGAAGATACTCCAGGAGCAGTATATACTTTATTATCCAATACAATAGCAATACCAGTTTGATTATTAAAGGCATCACCTGTTAATTTCTCCCATTCCTTTGCCCCTTTGGTATTCATGGTCATTGAAACCGCAGGTTTGTTATATTGATCAAAAGTATCCGAAGCGTCCGAAACAACATCACCACTTATTCTTGGTGTATTATCCCTGTTTGATTTTAAGGCATATAATTCAACAACTTCCGAACCTTCGGTTGGACGTTCCCATACAAATTTAACGAACTGTATATCTGCCGGAATTAAACGACGTATTTCCTTCATTCTAAGGTATTCCCCTATTTTGGCAGTATCCTGAATAGCTGCGCTAACCAATGCATTTCCGTTAGGATTCGCAGGGATCAACAAACTAAACAACGGATTAACGTCTTGGGAAAAATCCAATGAATCTTGGGCAACATCGGACAACAAGGAATCCAATTCCGATTCCGGTTTTGCAACTACTTCAGGTTTCTCAACTTCTACCAAAGTCTTTAGCCTTTCATTGGCCGCCTGAATAAAAGAGCTTAAGCTAGGATTACTTTGCTTATAGGTCTCCCAAAACTCCAATTGAGCCGTACTTGACAAAAGATCCTGAGCACGTCCAATATCCCTAGCTCCTGGCAATTCCACCAAAATACGACCAGAATTTCCTTCACGTTGAATATTGGGTTGCGTAACACCAAAACCATCTATACGCTCACGAAGTACTTCAAAAGCAGAAACAATGGACTCATCAATCTTAGTTCTGATAATAGGTTTAACCTGATCATCGGTCATTTGAAAATTAATGACATCACTTAAACCTTTGTTTGCAAAAATATCGGGAGAAGCTAATTTTGTGTCTCCTTTTATCTTTTCAAAAGATTCAAAAAACAGATCTATATAAGTCGCATCACTATTCTTGGAAGCGACATCGGCATCGGCCAAAGCTTTATTGAAAACAGGATTCTTTGTATTGTTGGCAAGACCTTTTAGAATATCCTTTACAGATATTTGAAGGGTTACATTTATACCGCCTTTTAAATCCAGACCCTTATTAAGCTCCTTTTTCTTGGCTTCGTCATAACTGGTAAATCCTAAAATGGAATTGCCCCCTATAGAGTCCAAATATTGTGCTTCCAGCGCTTCCCTCTTTTCAAGATAATCTTGCTCAGATTCTGAAATTTTGTTCGTAGCAAAGACAGTTGCATCCTTTTCTACTTTATTGGTAATAAATGTATAGGATAGCTGATAAATACTAACTAGCCCAAACAAAAAAGCGAAAAGCTTTATAAGACCTTTATTTTGCATTGGTTATATATTAATTAAAATGGTATTCTTAAATAGCGTGCAAATATATTATTTCCGTTAGGAACTAACAATATATTTATCAGTTTTATAAAATGAGGGCATCCGCCCCGTTCCGATGGTACTCGGAAACATTTGGGACGGATGCCCTTAATATTTGTGAATCCCAATGAATTATAGGGACAACAAGCTATTTGTCTTTCTTACTCCCTCCGCACTGTCTTTCATTTTAGTTTTTTCAGCTTCGGTCAATTCTATTTTTACAATTTTTTCGATGCCATTTTTACCCAAAAGTACAGGAACTCCAATACAAATATCATTTAAACCGTACTCACCTTCCAAAAAGGCAGAGCAGGGAAACATCTTCTTCTGATTGCAGGCAATGGCCTGTACCATGGAAGAAACAGCAGCACCAGGAGCATACCAAGCACTAGTTCCCAATAATTTGGTCAGGGTAGCCCCACCAACTTTTGTGTCCTCGGAAACTTGGGCCAATCGCTCTTCCGATAAAAACTCGGATACCTTAATACTATTTCTTGTGGCATGGGCCGTAAGGGGCACCATCCCTGTATCACTATGACCACCAATTACCATACCGTCCACATCGGAAATAGGAGCATCCAAGGCCTCGGCCAATCTGTATTTAAACCTTGCGCTATCCAAAGCACCACCCATACCTATAATACGATTCTTAGGTAAACCTGTAGTTTTGTGCACCAAATAGGTCATGGTATCCATTGGATTACTAACCACTATCAAAATAACATTTGGAGAATGTTCAATTAAATTTGAAGATACCGTTTTAACAATACCTGCATTTATCCCGATCAACTCCTCGCGGGTCATTCCAGGCTTACGAGGAATACCTGATGTAATTATAGCCACGTCGCTGCCAGCGGTTTTGCTATAATCATTGGTTATTCCTGTTATTTTGGTATCAAAACCATTCAATGAAGCAGTTTGCATTAAGTCCATGGCCTTACCTTCGGCAAAACCTTCCTTAATATCCAACACAACTACTTCTGATGCAAAATTCTTTATAGCAATGTACTCTGCACAACTTGCGCCAACAGCACCTGCCCCAACAACGGTAACTTTCATTATAAGGTTATTTTAAGTTAAATTTTATCCCCAAAAATACTGATTTTTAACAGAACAATACCACCATATCCATAGAAACCAACTATTTTTTATTATTGGGAAGGTTTTACTTTTTCATGTGCATGCTTGCGAAAAAAAGCCACAAATTGTACTCTTTTCCGATTTATACTCAACGCATTAAAGAGACCTTTTATCGAATAAAGTTAAAATACCGTTCCATACGTCGAATTAATACAATAGAAGGATTAACCTCTACGTTCAATACTCAGTACCAAATCTTAAGAAAAATCCTACAAAATGAAAAAAGTATTTTCATTCTTTGCAATACTTGCCATCCTACTGGCCAGCAATTGCACCAGAATAACAGAGAACAATGATCCCGTAATCGGGATATGGTCCCATATCTCCGCAGATGTTGGCACCACGCAAAAAACGGCCGTTACCCTAAGACAGGAATGGATTTTTAATGATGCCTATCTAGGAAGATACCACACCTATCAGAACAAAGAGTTAACTATTATTTCTGATTTTAAATGGGTAAGGAAAGACAGTATTTATGTTATTTCCTATCCAGGCTTGGAAAAAGAGGAAGATGTAGTGCTTATGACCGAGTCTGAAAATGGGATTATCCTAGCTGATAACGAAGGCAACGTATTGGCCATTAGGGAATAATAATTAAAGGGTAAATTTTGGATTTATCTAAATCCAAAATTTACTCCTATAGTAAGGTTGTTAAATTCGGCCAAGGAATAATCGGCATGCAACCTAAAGAAACCAAGTTTCAACTTGGCCCCTAAAGTTCCCGAGACTCCACTTGCCTTTCTTTTCAAAGAAAAGGGATCTGTATAAGTTTCACTAAGTAGTGGCCCTGATTGCACATTGTAGGTTCCCAAAACATCTGTTGTAGATTTTCCGGAAACATATCCAATACCACCATAAAAATTAATTATAGGAAGTTTTGTAGAGGCTATGGCCTGTACACTCAGAACATTCATATCCACATCTATTTTCTGATCACTACCGTCCACAATATTACTATTGGTGAAATCGTAGGTAGCGTTCAATTGGGTATACCCCACCACGGCAGAAAGAGCAACTGGTAATATTTTATCCGCTGGCAGCAACTTAGAAAAATCATATTGAAGACCCACTCCATATAACCCTATGGCTACATCTTCAGTATCTATTTTTGGCAAAAACCTTGCCTTCACTTCCAACCCTTTTATCAAGCCCACACTTAGCTGTAAAAATGCCGTAGGAATAAAATTAATATTTTCCGAAGCCAGTCCTGTCGGCAATTCAAATTCATCACTTGCAACTCCACCTTCCACAAAGACACCTATGCCTTCCAAATCCCCCAAAGCTGTAGACACAGGTTTAGAACTACTACCATCTACAAACTGAAGGTTTTCATAATCGGCAGTATTCAAAACAAAGGACTTTTTATCTTCCTTATTCTTAAAAGAAGTCATATTTCCAATTATTGAAATCTCAAAACCACCCAAAGGTTTTGAATCCGCAGAATTATACCATCCATTGGCCAAACTATATATTGCTGCCTCTGAGACAGGTCCAAAATAACTATCGGTAAATTTTTCAGCATCATTAATCCCTGCTGCAAATAATTCATTGACATTTGATTGTGAATATCCTACTGCACTTAATAACAAAACTCCTGTTAAAAATAAATACTTCATAACTAATAGATTTTTGTTAAAACTAAAAAACTCGCACCAGTGGTGCGAGTTTTTGTTGTGTAAACACTATTTTTTATGCATCAATGTTCGCATAGACGGCATTTTTCTCGATAAATTCCCTTCTTGGTGGCACTTCATCACCCATCAACATAGAGAATACCCTATCTGTCTCGGTAGCATTATCAATAGTTATTTGTCTTAGGGTCCTAAATTCAGGATTCATAGTGGTATCCCACAATTGTTCGGCATTCATTTCCCCAAGACCTTTATAACGCTGTATACCTACGCTTCCGTTAAAACTCTCGGCAATTTCATCCCGCTCCTTATCGTTCCAGGCGTATCTTTTCTTAGTTCCTTTCTTTACCAAATAAAGGGGCGGCGTAGCTATATAAACATGCCCTCCTTCAATCAATTCACGCATATACCTAAAGAAAAAGGTCAGGATCAAGGTTTCAATATGGCTACCATCCACATCCGCATCACACATGATGACTACTTTGTGATAGCGTAATTTATCCAAGTTTAATGCCTTACTGTCGTCCTCTGTACCTATAGTTACACCAAGAGCCGTATAAATGTTCTTGATCTCCTCATTTTCAAATACCCGGTGGGGCATTGCCTTTTCAACATTCAGAATCTTACCCCTAAGCGGAAGAATGGCCTGAAAAGCCCTATCCCTTCCCTGCTTGGCCGTACCACCTGCCGAATCTCCCTCGACAAGAAACACTTCGCACAAAGTAGGATCTTGTTCCGAACAATCTGATAGTTTTCCAGGTAAACCGCCAATACTCATCACGGTTTTTCGCTGAACCATTTCACGTGCCTTTGTAGCAGCATGACGCGCCTGAGCCGCCAAAATTACCTTTTGGACAATAATTTTAGCATCATCAGGATTTTCCTCCAAATAATTGGTCAACATCTCTGAAACTGCCTGACTTACAGCCGCTGACACCTCTCTGTTGCCTAATTTAGTCTTGGTCTGTCCTTCGAATTGTGGTTCGGCAACCTTAACAGAAACTATCGCGGTAAGCCCTTCCCTAAAATCATCACCTTGGATCTCGAATTTTAGTTTGTCGAGCATTCCGGATGCGTCCGCATATTTTTTCAAGGTAGTCGTAAGACCCCTACGGAAACCTGACAAATGCGTACCCCCTTCATGGGTATTGATATTGTTCACATAAGAATGCAAGTTTTCAGTATAGCTAGTGTTGTAGGTCATAGCTACTTCTACAGGGATATCGTTCTTCTCCCCTTCCATGGAGATAACATTGCGTATCAATTGCTCGCGATTGCCATCCAAAAATCGGACAAACTCCTTTAGCCCCTCATCGGAATAGAAGGTTTCTGAAAGAAAGTTCCCTTTCTCATCCTTTTCACGTCTATCCGTTAAAGAAATGGTCACCCCTTTGTTCAAAAAAGAGAGTTCACGCATTCTGTTCGCCAAGGTCTCATAGCTAAACTCAATTGTTTGGGTGAAAATGGTATCGTCTGGATGAAAGGTAACCTCGGTTCCACGATCATCGGATTCACCGATGCTCTTTACAGGATATAATGATTTTCCCCTTTCATACTCTTGTTCCCAAATTTTTCCATCCCTATAAACAGTAGCCCTTAAATGGTTGGATAGCGCATTCACTACAGAAACACCAACACCGTGGAGTCCACCGGAAACTTTATAGGAATCCTTATCGAATTTACCCCCTGCACCAATTTTGGTCATCACCACCTCTAAAGCGGAAATACCTTCTTTTTTATGTAAATCTACTGGAATACCCCTTCCGTTATCCTTGGTTGTAACAGAATTATCTTCATTAATGGTAATATGGATGGCGTCACAATGGCCTCCCATGGCCTCGTCAATGGAATTATCGACAACTTCATAAACCAAGTGATGCAACCCACGCACACCAATATCTCCAATATACATGGATGGGCGCATGCGTACATGCTCCATTCCTTCCAATGCCTGGATACTATCCGCAGAGTAATTATTCTTTTTTTGCTCGTCTTTATTTGCTTCTTCGCTCATAAATAAATACTTATTTCATTATAATTTTAGCAATCCTACAAATATACGCAATAGCCTATGAAATATAGGGTTGATGGGCAATAGAAGTCACTAAGTTATCAACAAAAATTGTGGAAAAATACCAATCGAAATAAAAGTTAGTTTCGAATATTATCCCAGCCTTAAGCTTCCTGACAAGAGCAAGGTTAAGCAGCTCAATAAACCATGAAGTTTTTGAAGTAGTATCATAAAAAACACTTGGAACAAAGTGGGAGTGTTGGTGCATGATGAAGGGTTTTCGAAATTCACAAACCCAACCTAAAGGCCTATCCCCTACAAATAAAAAGAGGCACCCAATAAAGGATACCTCTTTTGTATTACTAAACTTAAAAAGTGAGCAATCGAATTATGGCTACCTAATCCCCTAGGATTATTTTACATAAGCATCCGAATGCACCTTTGATACGGCCCTTCCTGAAGGATCGTTCATGTTTTTAAAGGCCTCATCCCATTCTAGGGCAATTCGAGTACTACAGGCAACCGAAGGCTCTTGTGGCACACAAAGCGCCGCTGCATCTGAAGGGAAATGTTCCTCAAAAATTGAGCGATAATAAAATTCCTCTTTGGATGTAGGCGTCTGTAATGGAAACCTATATTTGGCATTGGCCAATTGATCATCCGTAACTTCTTTCTTAACAACCTCCTTTAAGGTGTCAATCCAGCTGTAACCAACTCCATCCGAAAATTGTTCCTTTTGTCTCCAGGCTACACTTTCTGGCAACATATCCTCAAATGCCTTACGCACTACCCATTTCTCCATACGCTCACCATTGATCATCTTATCCTGCGGATTGATCCTCATAGCCACGTCCATAAATTCCTTATCCAAGAAAGGAACCCTACCTTCTATACCCCATGCAGCCAATGATTTATTGGCCCTTAGGCAATCGTACATATGAAGCTTATCCAATTTACGCACGGTTTCCTCATGGAATTCCCTAGCATTTGGCGCCTTATGGAAGTACAAATAACCCCCAAATAATTCGTCTGCTCCTTCACCCGACAAAACCATTTTAATACCCATAGACTTTATAACCCTAGCCATAAGATACATAGGAGTAGAAGCCCTAATAGTGGTAATATCATAAGTTTCAAGGTTATAAACTACATCCTTGATGGCATCCAATCCTTCCTGAATGGTAAACTTTATCTCGTGGTGGACCGTACCAATGTGTTTCGCCACTTTTTGTGCAGCTGCCAAATCGGGAGAACCTTCCAATCCTACCGAAAAAGAATGCAATTGTGGCCACCAGGCTTCAGTAGTATCATCCGATTCTATTCTTTTCTGAGCGTATTTCTTTGCAATGGCAGATGTTACCGAAGAATCCAATCCCCCGGAAAGAAGAACACCATAGGGTACATCGGACATTAATTGTCTGTGAACCGCAGCCTCCAAAGCTACTTTAATAGCCTGTATGCTTGTCTCGTTGTCTTTTACAGCATCATATTCCATCCAATCCCTGGAATACCATCTTTTAAATTCACCATCCTTACTATGCAAGTAATGCCCTGGAGGAAACAACTGTATTTTAGTACAGGTACCTTCCAATGCTTTTAGTTCAGAGGCTACATAGAAAGTACCATTTACATCCCAACCAATATATAGGGGAATGATTCCCATGTGATCTCTTGCTATAAAGTATTCGTCATTTTCCGCATCATAGATGGCAAAACCAAAGATACCGTTCATTTCATCCAAGAAATCAACTCCCTTCTTTCTATATAAAGCTAAAATTATCTCACAATCCGACTCTGTTTGAAAATTATAAGTCCCAGCAAATTGTTTACGTAACTCCCTATGGTTATAAATTTCACCATTTGCAGCAAGCACTAATTTTTTATCCTCAGTAAACAAGGGTTGTTTTCCCGAAGCTGGATCCACAATAGACAAACGCTCATGGGCCAAAATAGCCTTATCGTTAGCATATATACCACTCCAATCCGGACCCCTATGTCTAATTTTCTTGGACATCTCCAATAATTGAGGCCTTAAAACCTCTGTACTCTCCTTTACATCAAATGCACATACAATTCCACACATATAACAATATTTATGTCAATTTTAAAGCAAATATCAACTTAATATCTACATTATAAAATATAAAACCCATAATTAGTTATAATTAGAAACAATAAAACAATTTATTATATCATTTTGTAATTATTTAAACGATTTCACTTACAGCAACCCACTATTTTGTAAGTTGTCTAAAAATTACCGACTTTTAATTCAGAATAAAAGGAATACTACTTAAATTTGATAATCTCTAAAAATGAAAAAAATGAAAAACTTATTTACGATTACACTTATGGTTATTGCTTTGGCCTTCGGGTCTGAAGCAACAGCGCAGAAATTCAGTGGATTGGACAAGAGTCCAGCAGACATTGCTTCTTTTCCAACAGATTATAAAGTTTCACAAAAATTAGTTCGAATTACTTATAGTCGCCCACAATTGAAAGGACGTGCAATATCCGAACTTGCTCCGGCCGGAAAAGTTTGGAGAACCGGAGCCAATGAAGCCCCAGAAATCATTTTTTACAAAGATGCTACTGTAGGAGGCAAAGCTGTTGCCGCCGGTACTTATTCACTTTTCACCATCCCTGGCGATAAGGAATGGACCGTAATCTTGAACAAAAACTTAAATCAATGGGGTGCTTATTCCTATGAGGAAAGTGATGACGTTGTTCGCGTTCCTGCCAGTGTTAGCAATGCTTCCGAATCATTGGACGCTTTTTCAATTGCATACAAGGATGTAGACAATGGTGCCCATATGGTACTTGGATGGGGAAACACAAGGGTTTCCTTACCAATCTCTTTTTAAGGGACTCTAAATCTTAAAAACAAAAAAACCGAAGTTCATAACTTCGGTTTTTTTTATGACCAAGCCCAATAATACGGGCTAATTACACTTGTTTTAATTCCATATCTTATTCAGGATCCAATCGCCTTTCTCCACTCAAATTAAAAATACCGTCTTCAGAACTAGCTTTTCCACTTATTTTATCCCCTTCCACCGTAATACTCACGGAAACCAATTGCCCTTCTAGATTAAGGGAAAAAGTCAATGTGTTTTCCTTTACCTTAACGTCATTCGCCTTGCGCTCACCGCCTGGCAAGGCAACCAAAACGTTCAAGGAGCCTTCTTTCTTTGAAATAAACAAGATTCCCCTCGCATACTCATAAGGCACATTTTCCGCTGAATACTTCCAATTACCTATGAATTTTTCCTCGTTAATAGGGCTGTAATCATCAATAACATTTACATCCAATTGATTTACATCCTCATAAGCCATTGCAGAAGAACCTATTAACATAGTACATGCCATAAATCCAAACTTGATAATTCCTTTTAATTTTCTCATCTATCTATTTTTATTATTTTAACAACAATCACTTGACTGATAGCTAAATTTATATATATAATTCACTTTCAATGAAAGCCTTAAATCAATTTTGATCTTAGTTGTAAATATAGCTTATATCTATCTAAGAACTCCATAAGGCCAATATTTATTGTTTAATTTGCCGTAAAAATAAGAATACACTTACCCTGGAAAACATGAGTGAAAATCAACTCTCTAGCAATCTCCCATCCCAAGTTCAACTTTTAAAGATAAAGATAGATGCCCTCAGACTTGAAATTAATGACATAATAGAGAAAACCTCCGACTTTGAAAACCTACTTCGGACCAGAATAGAGGATGAATTGATTGAGGAACAGGAACTATCCTTACTCTACAAGCAACAGAAAAAAGCAAAGAAGGAAAAAAGACAGGTCCAGAAAAAGCTCGGTAAAAACTATCAAGTACCAACTTCCCTCCAAAATACCAAAAGAGCACCTTTGGTCGATAAAAATACAAAGGAACAGCTACAGAAAAAACGCTTATACCGCGAAGCCATGTTACACGTTCATCCCGACAAGTTTTTAATGCAAAAGGACAAATTGGACTTGGCCACCGAAATAACTGCCCAACTTATAGAAATATACCAATCCGGGGATTTGGCCACCCTGGAAGCCTATCACGCACATATTTTTCATGGCAATACTTTAACCGCTCTGGGCAAACCAACCCTAACTAAAGGTACAGGGCTTGCTTATTTGCAAATGGAACTTAAAAATCTAAATGAAGAATTATCCCAGGCCAAAAACAGGCACACCTATAAGGTATTAACGGAATACGAAAATCCCATGAGTTTTGTGGATGAATTAAAGTCGTACTATAAAGACCGACTTACAAAACTCAGAAAACGGACAAGGTCTAAGTAATTCATTAGTTGAAAACTAATAATTCTAAATGCTCCAACATAACCTTATTGCTCATTTAAAAAAGAATATCATGGCGACTTCCTTGGTTCAACTCCGCTTTAAATATACCCAACCCCTGGGCGTTAAAATAACAATGTTTCCAAGCCTCCAATTAATTGCTCTTGGTATCACGCTTTTTTATAGTTTTGCAAACTTAAAATTGAATTATGATTTCTGTAGATGCAATAGCGGTAGAGTTTAGTGGTGACACCTTGTTTAGTGACGTCTCCTTCGTAATCAACGAAAACGACAAGATTGCCTTGATGGGCAAGAATGGGGCTGGAAAATCTACCATGATGAAGATTATTGCGGGAGAACAAAAAGCTAGTCGCGGCCATATTCGATATCCGAAGGACTCCGTAATAGCCTATTTGCCCCAGCATTTACTAACAGATGACAGCTGTACCGTTTTCCAGGAAGCTTCCAAGGCTTTTAAAGAAATCTTTAGCATGCGAGATGAAATTGAACGTTTGAACAAGGAACTGGAAACCCGGACCGACTATGAATCCGACGCCTATATGTCCATCATCGAAAAGGTGTCCGATCTGGGAGAGAAATTCTACGCCTTGGAGGAAATAAACTATGAGGCAGAGGTGGAAAAGGCACTTAGGGGTCTAGGGTTTAAACGAGAGGATTTTCACCGACTTACCAGCGAATTTAGTGGTGGGTGGCGTATGAGAATAGAGCTCGCCAAAATATTGTTACAAAAACCAGACTTAATACTTTTGGATGAGCCCACCAACCACGTGGATATCGAATCAGTAATTTGGCTGGAGGATTTCTTATTGAATAAGGCCAAGGCTGTTGTGGTGATTTCGCACGACAAGACCTTTATAGATAATATCACCAACAGAACCATAGAAGTAACCATGGGCCGCATCTATGATTATAAGGCCAATTACAGTCATTACCTTCAATTGCGGGAAGACCGACGCAGCCATCAAATAAAGGCCTATCAGGAACAGCAAAGATTTATTGCGGACAACCAGGCATTTATTGATCGTTTTAAAGGCACCTATTCCAAGACCAATCAGGTAACTTCTAGGGAAAGGATGTTGGAGAAATTACAGATAATAGAAATTGATGAAATAGATACTACATCATTAAAATTGAGGTTCCCTCCTTCCGTACGCTCCGGTGACTACCCTGTAACCGCCGAAGGACTTTCCAAAAGTTATGGCGATCATGTAGTATTTAAAGATGCCAACCTCTCCATTTCGCGTGGAGAAAAGGTTTCTTTTGTGGGTAGGAACGGGGAAGGAAAATCGACCATGATCAAAGCCATTCTGGGTGAAATTGAGGTGGAAGGTAAATGTAGTTTGGGACATAATGTAAAGGTTGGTTACTTTGCCCAAAATCAAGCCTCCTTATTAGACCCTGAACTGACTATCTTCCAGACTGTGGATGAAGTGGCCGAAGGAGACGTGCGCACGCAGATCAAAAATATTTTAGGCAGGTTTATGTTTGGCGGAGATGACTTGGAAAAAAAGGTAAGTGTACTTTCCGGCGGAGAAAAAACTAGATTGGCAATGGTGAAATTACTTTTGGAACCAGTTAATCTTTTGATCTTGGATGAACCTACCAATCATTTGGACCTAAAATCCAAAGACGTACTTAAAGAAGCACTGCTCGCTTTTGACGGTACATTGATATTGGTCTCACACGACCGGGATTTTCTTCAAGGCCTTTCACAAAAAGTCTTTGAATTTAAGGACAAACGGGTCATAGAACATTTTGAGACCATTGACGCCTTTTTGATCCGTAACAGAATTGAAAACTTAAAGGAAATAGATCTGAAGGCCTAACCTGTTTTTTATTGCCCTGACGCCCATGATATGTCAGGGCAATAAAAAACAGGTTAGCCCTTAAGATTTAAAGAAGGCATCAAAATACAGCAATTGGTATTGAATGGCATTGGCCCAATATTCCCAATTATGACTTCCTGGCCGTTCAATATAATCATGAGGTATATTTCTTTCCATCAATTGTTGGTGCATTCTTTTGTTGCCATCATAAAAGAAATCATTTATCCCGCAATCAAAAATGAGCTTCAAATGGTCTCCTTTTAACAAATACAACATATTGATCACCGTATTATCTTCCCATTGTTCTCGATTTTCGGCATAAGTACCCAAGCGCTTGGACAGGTCCCAATTTTCTGGAAAAGGACGAATATCCAGTCCTCCGCTCATACTTCCAGCTGCACCCCAAATATCCTGATGCCTAAAGGCTAAATAAAATGCACCATGACCCCCCATACTCAAACCTGTAATTGCCCTGGATTCCCTTTTCGGTAAAGTATTGTATTTTGCATCTATGGCCCCTATAAGTTCCTTTGAAACATAAGTCTCATAGCTCATTTCCTTTTCTAATGGACTATCGAAATACCAACTAGTTTTGCCTCCATCAGGGCAGACAATAATCATATTATAAAGATCGGCATAATCCTTTATTGCCGAGACTTTGGTAGCCCAATCCGTATGGTCCCCTCCTGCCCCGTGCAGTAAATAGAGTACTGGATAACGCTCCTTTTGAACGGGATAACTATCCGGTACAATCACCAGATTGGCAACGGATTTGTTCATAGATCTGCTCTTGACATTTAGGGTATCTACCCGAGATGCAAATACACCAAAAACCGTAAATAGAACCATCCCCACAGTCAAAATTAGTCTCACTTTCATACAATTATAATTTGAATCTTTTCTGATATTAAGTTTGTTGATGTCAACAAATTTTTAAGAAAAACGCATATTGTTCCCCTAAAAATATACCTATAAACACCATTTTCAAAACTAGGTAAAAAAGATAAAACACCCGTTGTAAAGCATACAAAATGAATTTGGAGTGGAATAAATACATTTTTTCAGCCACAAAAGACCTTGAATACACTAAATAAATAAAAAGTAGCGATTATGCTATAATCTTGTACCCTTCTGGAAAGGGACGGTAGGCATAATACTGAAGTACTTCCTCAATGGCGGCCTTCATGGCTTTATTGATGGGAAGAATACTATTGCCCATTCTAAAATCTATTTGATTAAGGTTCATGTAGTAGTCGGTAAAAATAGGCACATATAGTCCATTTTTCATTGCTGCCTTGGAATTCTCATAAAGATCGGCCTGGCTTTCCTTTATAATCTTACAGGTCGCCAAACGAAGTTCACCCATCTTATCCCTGTTTGCGCCATAACCAAATAAACGACATATTAGTCCTCGGTACTGGTAGTCGCCACATCTTCCACTATTGCTATCCAAAACTGACAATGGACGATATAATGGACAAATGGAACTGGTACTTTTCCTTAATTCCTCTAAAGTAGTCTCTGCCTTCCCATTTAAAAAAAGATGAAAAGCCCATGGTAGAAATTCCAAGGGAGAGGCATCAATATCCGGATGGGTACAACACCTGCCACAACCTGCTTTGCAGGCCAGCCCAGTTTGGGATTGAAAAGTAGCGATTTCCTGATCCAAACCAGCGAATAACTGCTCAACTTCTTTTACCCTACGTTCTATGGACATTAATTATTTTTTGTGCGAAGGTACACCAATAAAGGTATCCTACAACAAATATTGCTGCAGTTGCCATAAGAAAATTAAAGCCTTAAATTTAATGGGCTCAGCCACTTACAACGGAATTTGGATTAAATACGGAATAGCTAATCCACTTTCTCCATTTCCATCCAAAAAGGAAATATATTTTTATTATCCACTGCATAAAAAGGTATAAGATTGCCCATCATTTTAGGAAAATAAACCTGCTTCATCTGGATGATATCGGTTGTCCCGTTTTTATTCACCATTTGCCTAACTAATGTATTGGCTTCCAACACCATTTTCCCATTGCCCGCTACCGGTTTTACAAACTTATAGGTAATATCATAATAACCTTCTTGAATATCCACATCCCATTGACCATAGACTTCTTCCTGATTCCATATGCCCCGTTCGCCTCCAGCATCGTTCCTGTTGAGGATCACCGGATTTTCATTTGGCCTACCTACCATAATTCTTGGAGGATTTATAAGGTTTTCCGAAATAATCAATTCATTGTATGTCCTATCCAATTCTTTTTTAAGGTCCAAAGCCAAATCTTGTTTTTCATTGATCAGGTTGCGCTGTTCATAAGGATCCTTATTGAGGTGGAACAACTCGAAATCTTCAATGGCGGCATTATAATCAGTATTTCCCACCAATTTATAACCTCCTTTCTGTAAGGCCATGTTATTGTAAAGCTCGGGGTAACGACGGGACCAGTAAAAAAATAAGGATCGATCGGCCCAATCCACTTGCTTGCCTTTTATTAAGGGAAGTAGACTTTTACCATCAATTATCCTGTTTTTGGGCATTTCCACACCACAAATTTCCGATAAAGTAGGAAGGACATCCAAATGTGCCGACATGGTCTCTACATCTTTACCCCCCTTGACAAGTGCTGGATATTTCAAAAAGAAAGGCACCCGAACTCCCCCATTGTAAACATCTCCCTTAAGTCCACGCATACCACCTACATACCTGGTTTGCTGAGGCCCATTGTCTGTCATGAATATGACAAGCGTGTTTTCCGCGAGCTTCAAATCTTTCAATTTCTTGAAGAGTTTCCCTAGATTATCATCAATATTGTTGACCATGGCGTAGACCTTTCTGGCATCTTCCTTATTCTTCTCGCTCATTTCGGTAAAAGGGCTTCCATCCTTATCAAAACCAGAAGTAGGATCTATATTCTTGTATTTTTCATAATAGGAATCCGGCACCTGCAAAGGGGTATGTGGTGCGTTAAAAGCCAAATAACAGAAAAAAGGTGACTCCTTATTTTTAGTTATAAAATTGATGGCTTGATCGGTAAAAATATCAGAACAATACCCGTCGTAGGATTCCTGTTTATTATTATGCCAAAGAACAGGGTCAAAATAACTTCTATCCCCCTTAAAATAAGTTGTAATATCCCCTACCTGCCCCATGCCGCCCGAAAGATGGATAACGGATTCATCAAAACCCTGGTCACTGGGCCTACTCGGAAAATTATCCCCTAAATGCCATTTACCAAAAGCCCCTGTGCTATAATCTGCCTGTTTCAACATTTCCGCTATGGTTACTTCATTGGAAGCCATAATGGCACCGCCATTATAGGTATCCCTCATGCCTGTCCTCAACGAATAACGTCCTGTCATTAAACTGGACCTCGTAGGGGCACAAACCGGTGAAACATAAAAATTGTTGAACCTCACACTTTCCTTGGCAAAAGCATCGATTACAGGTGTTATCACATGGGGATTCCCGGTAAAACCCAAATCCCCGTACCCCTGATCATCCGTAATGATCAAGATCACGTTGGGCCGTTGTTTTGGTTGGGCCGTTACACCTATGGTTAGGCCTAGAATTAGAAAGAGTACAATACGATGTGTATATTTTAATATCATAAGTGAAAATTTCATGTGCTGCTGATTATTGTTTATACAAACTGAAAAGGAAAGTAAAATACTTAATTTCCCATTAACTCCAATAGTCTACCCTGGAAGCATAAGAAAAAACATTCCGATACCTAAGGCCTAACAAGCCATTCCTTGTTCAGGGCCGTTAAATTAGTTACCAGCAGCCCTGTTTTTTGTACACGATTGCCGGCACAATGCCCTAATATGAGATTCTGCGGATTTAAAAAGTACAATGCCGTATAACAATACCACCCTTCAGGATCTTCTTCAATATTTTTAATATTGCCCCATGTTTTTCCCTCATCCCTGGAAATGGCCACAGACAATGGGGTTCTGTGATTCTTTGTGGCAGGGTCGGAACCATTATTGTTGTTCCATACCATAATCCATTCCATGGTCCCAGGGACTTTTTCTATAGTGGCAGGAGAGAGCGGGGAGAAAATGGAACTAGGTTCTATGGGCGTCCATGTTGCCCCACGATCTCTGGAATAGGAAAGCTGCTGAACACCACCGCTAGCACGAATGTACATCATGATACGGCCATCATGCATTTCAATCAGTCCCGGTTCTTGGGTAACAATGTCGGTATTGTTCGGAACCATTTTACTAGAGGTCCAAGTACTTCCATTATCATCGGAATAGTAACAGAATAGATTTCCCTTGGCAACAAAACCTTGATCAGTGTTGGGGTGTTCCGCTACAGCAAACATCAAACGCCCATCTTCCAACTGAATAACCCGGTCGTTATTTAAAACAAAATACCCTTTCCTGTCTTTAATACAAGGCATTGGTGTGCTCCAGGTCTTGGCTTCATCGGTAGATATTCTCATTACCGGAATACAATCTTGAGTGCTGTTCTTCCTCAGATAAAATAAGGCTATAGAACCATTTTGAAGACGTAGTAGGGAAACCGACATTACATTCATTTCGCCGTCATTAGGAATTACCATTTCATCTTCCTGACTCCATGTTTCACCTCCATCCTCGGAATATCTACTGGCCAAATAGGCGGGATCATGGTCGGAACCCTTGCCTTGGGTGTAATGGGTATAGACAAATAACAACTTCCCGTTTTTGAGCTTAACAAAATCCCCTTCACTGTTACGGGGATTGTCGGCAGAAGGTTTTAGACTCAAAACCGTTTTAGGCCCTATAAAGGACGATTTATTGTTCGCAATTTCTTCTTTTTTACCCTTACAGGAGAAGACCAATCCTAGCAGCACAGAGAAAAGAAATAGGTTTGAAAAAAAATTTAAATAGGTTACTGGGATTTTAAAAGACATGAATTTCTTTTTTCTTAATTAAGTTTGGACAAAGGTATTTATCGCAAGTATAACATACTGGTTAATGGTTGTGTCTGGTATTATGAATAAAACTTCCCATTGTTTTATTACATTTTTCCGGAAAGCACATTCTATAAACGAAGACCATTTAAAGATCGTGTCCAGTGTGAACCTCCTAAAATATAAAATATATGCGTTAAAAAAAAAAGAAAAGACCATACCTAACCCAAATGTGAGAAACAGAAAATATAGGAAGCTCTTCTCAGTAATTGCCTAAGGTAGTTGTGCTTTATTGTCTTAAAATCAAATATCAAAGGAACACGAGGTTCCCAATATTATGGGAAATTCAGTTTATACTTCCAAAATCGAGCCAAACCTCATTAGAAATAGGACAGCTCTAAGGCTTAGTTGCCACTGTTCAAGAATGCTATAGTTTTATTATTCTGAATTTTTATTTGCCTTCCAAACCTCAAATTCTTCCGCAATTTTTTTATCCACCAAAGGATAAAGTCCAATAATAGACTGACCATTTTTTACTTTTTCCATGACAAATTCCTCAAACAATGTCATTTGTAAGCATTCATCGGCCACCTCATCGGCAATTCCGGCCGGAATAACCATAACTCCGTCATCATCCCCCACCAAAATATCTCCTGGAAAGACGGCAACATCACCGCATCCAATGGGTTCGTTAATTGCGATGGCCTGGTGCAAGGTTAGATTGGTCGGTGCCGAAGGTCTATTGTGATAGGATGGGAAATCCAGTTCAGCAATTTCCGCTGAGTCTCGGAAACCGCCATCGGTTACTATTCCCGATGCTCCTCTGACCATTAATCGAGTAACCAATATGGAACCAGCGGAAGCAGCTCTGGCATCCTTTCTACTATCAATAACCAAAATAGCACCTTTGGGACATTCTTCAACGGCGACCCGCTGCAAGTGTTTTGGATCTTTGAATACCCCAATAGGGTTTAAATCTTCACGGGCCGGAATATAGCGCAGGGTATACGCCTCCCCTACCATGGCAGGCTTTCCCAATTTTAGAGGCTTAACGTCCTGAATAAATTGCTTTTTTAATCCTCTTTTAAAAAGACAGGTAGCAATGGTAGCGGTACTGATTTTTCTTAATTTATCCTTAGTGGAAATTGATTTATTATCCATATTGTTCTTCTTTGGTTAACTTAATTTATTCAGCTCTTTGCCAAGTATTTTTAAGGAACTGCAGATCTTTTTTCATTTGCGCAAAGACGTCTTTTTTGTCAATGCTTATTGTAGTCGCACCGTGTTCTGCTCCCCCTAGTTGATACTCCAAGTGTAGGGACACAGGTACGTTGATCTTATATTTTTTCAGCAAGGAAAAATACCTATTAAAATCTACCATGCCCTCTCCAAGGGGAGTATTGATTGGTTTCCATTGTCCGTTGACAGTGCCCCATTTAAAATCTTTGATGACGATCGATTTAATAAAAGGTCTGATCAATCGCAGCCCAAGTTCCCAAGAACTGCCCCCTTCCACTACTGCATGCCTTATATCATATTGGCAACCCATATGTTCGTTTTTAGTAGCTTTAAGAATGGGTGGCAAATCCCAAATAGGGGCTCCTACATGGTTCCCAGCATGATTTTGATAACAGCCAATAAGTCCTAGTTTCCTATTAAACTCCTCTAAATTTCTAAACTGCTGGCCATAGATGGTCTGACTTTCCGAAATCTCTCTATCTTCCGGATAGGTCAACCAACCTGTACGATAATGGGAAAGCCCCAACTTACTGGCTGTCTCCAATACAGATCTTTGTTCCTTATTTTCAACGTCAAGAACGTTTGTAGTCATCATCTTAGGATTCAGACCATATTTTTTCATGGCCGAAACGGCTTTTGGCAAATCATCAACTACGTTCTCTGGCAACACATGCCCTTGGGGTCTTACTGTCAGATCCAATCCGTCAAAACCTATTTCCGCCGCCGCTTCGGACATATCATTATAGTCAAGAAACTGAAGATGTTTTGAAAATAAATTTACTTTCAGGGAATTCTCAAAGGGCGTAATAAAAGTGAACATTGCTTTATCAAATGCCATCAGCGGCAGGGCAGCTCCCGCCATTGTTGCAAGTTTAACAAAATTCCTTCTGTCATTATTTAAAATATTCTTCTTCATTCTAAGTGCTGATTATTAGATTATTGGACAGTTTTTATGTTAAAAATTTGTTAGTCTTACAAATATACGTATTTTTGGTAAACCAATCTGGTTAACCAATTTATAAATATAGGTCAAACCCAAAAATTTATTCATTATGGCGAAAATAGCAACCTTACTGTGCTTTTTATTTATTCTAAGCGCCTGTGGAGACAAGGCAAATCTGAATACCAAAAAAATAAGCACTCCTGAAGAACTTGAAGTAGCTATAAAAAATGCCAGGGCTGGTGACAACATTGTGCTGGCCAATGGTATATGGAAAGATGTTCAAATTAAATTCACAGGTGAAGGAACGGAAAACAATCCAATTACAATTAAGGCCGAAACAGCTGGAAAAGTTTTTATTGAAGGAGTGTCCGATTTAAAATTTGGAGGGAATTACTTAGTGGTCGATGGTCTGCACTTTAGAAATGGTCATTCGCCAAGTGAAGCAGTATTGGAATTTAGAACAGACGAAAAAACTATAGGAAATCACTGCACCGTTACCAATTGTGTTATTGAGGATTTTAATAAAATGCATCGTGATGATACAGATCTTTGGGTTCAATTCTGGGGCAGACATAATACGCTAAGCAAGAGTTACATTGCTGGAAAAACAAACCGTGGACCAACTATTAGGGTTGACTTAGAGGGTAATGAGAGCATAAACAATTACCATCAGATCGTTAATAACCATTTTGGACCAAGACCCCCCAAAGGTGGTGCAAGTGGGGAGACCATCCAAATTGGCAATAGCTTTTCATCAATGTCCCCAAGTTATACAATGGTTGCCAATAATTTATTTGAAGCGTGTAATGGCGAAGTTGAAATTATTTCAAGCAAAACCAACTTCAATGAGTTTAGAAATAATGTCTTCTACAAAAGCGAAGGTTCTTTGGTAACAAGACACGGAAATTATTGCACCATAGATGGCAATTACTTTATTGGCGATGGTAAAAATGAAAACATAGGCGGAATCAGAATTATCAATACGGGACATTGGGTCACCAACAATTATTTCTACAATATAAAAGGAAAGAATTTTAGAAGTGCCCTGGCCGTGATGAACGGCATTCCAAAATCACCCCTAAACAGATACAATCAAGTTACTGATGTAGTGGTCGCTTACAATACCTACATAAATTGCGATTCCCCTTGGCAATTCGGAGTGGGTCAAAATCTAAGTCAGAAAGACGTTTTGCCTCCCTCGGAAATTCGTTCGGCAAGACCCATAAGGACAATAATTGCCAACAACCTAATTTATAATGACAAAGGTGATTCTTTACCAATTATTGAACATGACAAGTCCGATAGTATTACCTTTAAAAGCAATGCCATCAATAATCAAGGTGTAGATTTTAAAGCCAATGACGGATTGGAGGCTGTAAATTTTGATGTTAAAAAAATTGGAGAAAACATTTTTATCCCTTCATCCAAAATAGATATTGAACCTTACCAAGGTTTTGAATTTGAAAAAATTTCGAAAGATTTAGTTGGAAATTCCAGGGCTAACAACAATTCTATTGGAGCATTCACGAATACGGATTCTAAGGACCCGAATATTTTGGATAGGTCCAAATATGGCCCAAGCTGGTATTCCGCTCACACAGAAGAAAAAGAACCTAAGACCTTAATTGTTTCTAAGGCAGAAATTCTTCAAACAAAAATTGACGAGGCCGAAAACGGAGATATCATTTCGCTCGAGGCTGGAAATTATGAAATCCCGAAATCCTTGATAATCAATAAAAGGTTGACCCTTCAATCCTCGGATAAGTCAAAAGTTGTGCTAAATTATTCTGGAGGAGAAAATTCACCACTTTTTGAACTGCAACCTAAAGGGTTTTTGAGTCTGAAAAATATAGCCTTAAAAGGAACAAATTCCCACTTTGCATTCGCTAGTTTAAAGGAAAATATGTTTACCCATTTTGGGTTAACGGTTGCCGATTGTGACATCAGTGATTTTAATTATGTCTTAAAGGTCTATAAAGAGTCCTTTGCTGAACATATCACTTTTGAAAATATTTCAATATCAAACTGCGAAAATGGTTTGGAACTATCAGAAGAAACTAATGATAAAGGAGATTATAACACTGAATACCTAACGATAAACAATTGCCGGTTCACCAATGTACAAAGCAATGTGATCGATTACTATCGTGGAGGTTATGACGAATCTACCATTGGCGGGAATCTGCTGGTCACCAATAGTACCTTCACCAATTGTGGGGCACAAGAAAAAAGTGAAATTCTGATCAACTCTCACGGCATTGTAAATGTCGATATTTCCAATAACAACTTTAAAAACAATTCGGTAAAACTGGTGGCTTTACTTTGGGGAGCGAAAAATAATTCACATTCGGACAACCAGATCTACAATTCCGGAGAAATCAGGGTTATAGAGAATTTAGAAATGAAATTACTTTACTAAACCAATTTCCCTATTAATAATAGGCCACTTAGCAAACAATATATCCAATATTTCGCATTGAAAGGAATTATAGCATAATAAAAACCTAATAAAATTCGTGTTAAAGTGTCAAAGCGTATAGAAAATTGAGTTTTGAATCAAAAATAAAATTGAATCCAAACCATAAAAACTGACTAAAAAAATTATCACATCAGTAGCCATGTTCTTAGTCCTATGTCTTTTCCTAATAATTAACAGCTGCAAGTATATCTGTAAATGACGACGCCGTGTCGAATGAAGGCTATTTCACTAAAAATGATTAAATCAATTAATTTAGAAAATAATGAAAAACAACAATAAATTAGCTGGCAAAAATGTTCTCATAACTGCTGGTGCCCAAGGAATTGGAGAATCGATCACCAGACACTTTATCAACAGTGAAGCTAATGTAGCCATCCACTATTTTTCCAGTGCAGATACAGCCAACCAATTAGTCGAATACGCAACCAGCAAAGGGCAAAAAGCGGTTACTATATCTGGTGACTTAACAAACGAAGCCGATGCAAATGCAATGGTCGAAAAAACAATAGAAGCATTTGGTGGATTGGACATATTGATAAATAACGCAGGTTCACTTGTTGCACGAAAAATGCTTAGCGAAATGGAGGCTGAGTTCTGGCACAAGGTTATGGATATTAATCTTACATCCATGATGTTTGTAACGAGGGCTGCAGCTCCATACCTAGCAAAAAATGATAATAGTAGTATTGTTAATTTGGCATCACTAGCTGGGCGAAAAGGTGGGCACCCAGGGTCATTGGTCTATTCTACCAGCAAAGGTGCTATTTTAACGTTCACGCGCGCGCTGTCCGCAGAATTAGGACCTCAAGGCACTCGAGTTAACGCGGTTGCGCCAGGGCTTATTCTGGGTACTTCATTTCACAACACGCATACAACAAAAGAATCAGCGGATGCAACAACAGCAGGCATTCCAATTCAACGAGCAGGTAACGCAGCTGACGTAGCGCGAGCGGTTTTATTTCTAGCGTCAGAATACGATGGCTTTATTACTGGTGCAACACTAGATATTAATGGTGGCGTTTACAATATGTAGTTCCTAGTTAAACAACAAATAACTGATGGTTAAAAAAAAATAAAATACTAGATAAAATTTGGCTATTTATGGTTTTTATTCACCCATTTTTTAAAATAATTTTATGCTAAAAACTCCGGTAATACACCCAACAATTATGGAGGCGCTTGCGCGTTCAGGTCATTTTGCACAAGTTATCATTGCAGACGGAAATTTGCCAGTCGGTGCTATGAAAGGACCTAACTCCACAACCGTACACCTCAACTTTCGTCCAGGCCTATTGGATGCTCTCACAGTACTTGAAGGCATACTGGAAGTCTGCCCTGTTCAAGGTGCAATTGTCATGGAAAAGCCCGCTGAAGCAAACGCAGAAATACATGGTGCATATAAAAAATTACTGGGTGAAGTATCGTGGATCGAGATGGAACGATGGGCTTTCTACGACAAAATCAGAGAACCTGCCACCACTTTAATTATTCAAACAGGTGAACAGCGCCGATTCGCTAATTTGATACTAACTGTCGGTGTCGTAAAAATGGTAGAAGAAAGCGGATTTTAAGAAGAAATACAAAAATTGCAAAAATGAAAATAAAGGATATAAAAGTTTTCGTTTGTTGCCCAGGTCGCAACTTCGTTACCGTTAAGGTTATAGCTGAAGATGGTACATATGGACTAGGTGACGCCACGCTGAACGGAAGGGAAATGGCTGTTGTGGCCTATTTAGAGGAACATATAGTTCCCTGCCTTATAGGAAAGGATGCCCATCAAATCGAGGATATTTGGCAGTATCTCTACAAAGGTGCCTATTGGCAAAATGGCGCTGTGAGTATTGCTGCTATTGGCGCTATTGATATGGCGCTTTGGGATATAAAGGGAAAGCTAGCCAATATGCCGGTCTATCAACTACTAGGAGGAAAAAGTAGAAAAGGAGTTACGGTTTACGGTCATGCGAATGGGGAAACCATAGAAGAAGTCCTTAATAACTTGGGTACCATGGTAAAAGAAGGATATAAAGCTGTGCGCTTGCAGTGCACCATTCCCAATACGGAGGGTACCTACGGTACCATGGAGGGCAAAAAAAACTATTATGAACTACAGGGAAATAGGCCCTTACCGCCAGAACAACAATGGTCCACCACCAAGTACATGAATTTTATTCCAGAACTCTTTAAACAGGCAAGGGATAAATTTGGCTATGAAATAGCCCTTTGCCACGATGTTCATAGTAGATTAACGCCAATAGAAGCATCACGATTATGCAAACTATTGGAACCCTATAAATTACTTTTTATTGAGGATGCCGTAACTACGGAAAATGCCGAAGGATATAAAGTCATAAGGGAGCATACCGATACCCCATTGGCTACGGGAGAAAAATTCAATACGTTGTGGGATGCCAAAGAGATGATACAAAACCAATGGATAGATTATGTTCGAACTGCTATAACTCATGGTGGAGGATTAACCCCTCTAAAAAAATTAGCTGACTTTGCATCCTTATATCATGTGCGTATGGCACCACACGGAGCACCCGACCTTTCCCCTGTATGCTTAATGGCACATATGCATTTTAATCTTTGGGCACCTAATTTCGGTGTTCAAGAATTTATCGGTTTTGGCACCCCTGAATTGAATGAAGTGTTCCATTACAAAGTTGAATTAAAAGAAGGCTTGCTATACATGGATGACCAACCAGGATGGGGCGTGGACTTTGATGAGGAAGCAGCAAAGAAATACCCCTATAAGCGATCGTACCTTCCTGTGAATAGATTGGAAGATGGCACCCTATGGAACTGGTAAAAATATAACAACTGAAGTAACTACAAACCTAAACCGCATAATATGGATAAAAAATTAAAAGTACTAATATCCGGAACTGGATTTGCCGGCCAGGGCCATGCCGTTGCGTTTCAAGCTGCAGGTTGTGAGGTAGTGGGTATTGTTGGAAGAACACCAAGTGTCGTAAGCAAGGTGGCCAAGAAAATGGCTATTCCTTACTCGAGCTCTGATTGGCAACAGGCATTGAACGATTGTCAGCCCGATATTGTTTCTATAGCAACTCCTGGCGGCGCCCATTATCAACCCATAAAACAGGCAATCGAATTTGGGTGCCATGTATTTAGCGATAAGCCACTTACAGCTACTGGTGAGTCGTCATTGGAATTGTACAAACTTGCACAAGAGAAAAAAGTTAAAACCGCTTATGCTTCCAGCTTTAGATATATGCCGCACATTCAACACGCTAAACAGCTTGTCGCAGATGGTGTAATCGGCGAGCCTGTGGAAGTGGAGTGCATATCGCATTTTAATCTAGAACGGGAAATTCCCTTCGGCTGGTCGCACCGAAAAGAGGACGGTGGAGGTCGACTTAACAACAACTTTACGCATATGATATCCATCGTGACGTCCGTGATCGGTGAAAAAATCCTCTCTATCATAGGAGAGGTGCGCGATGACCTGGGCAAAGCACCCATTGTTGAAGGTGTACATAATTTCAAAACCAGAAGGGACTTTATTCCCAAAGATCTCAACGACCCTTCACTTAAATGGGGAGAAAGTAATGTTGAATGGTCCTATACCGTGCTCGCTCAGTTGCAAAGTGAATTTGCCGCCAAGCCTGTTTCCGTACTATTCAAACATGGCGGACTTAACCCCAAATTCCAGGAGAACCATATTGTTTTTTACGGCACCAAGGGAGCAATTTTTATTGAAGGCCACTATGGTATGGGCCCTCTGTATTTGTATGGTAAAAACAAAACTTGGGATGAGCTGCCAATACCTCAGGAAATAGCGGACAACCAACCCAAGATTGAAGGTGATACAGAGCGAAATTGGCATTACCTAGTTCGGGAATTTGTAAAAGATATTAAAGGAGAAACAGTTGCTCCTTATCAATCCTTTAAGGAAGGTAGTCTGTATCAGCAACTCATTGACATCATTAGAAAGAATGATAACTGGACTGATGTAAGTCAACTTTATTAAAAAAGAAAATTATGTTCTATGACTATATCGTAATTGGAGTCTATTTTGTATTGATCCTTGCCATTGGTGTTATATTTTCACGAATGGCAAGTAAATCTACCAGCGATTATTTTCGTGGAGGTGGGAGGATGTTGTGGTGGATGGTAGGGTCTACTGCTTTTATGGCGCAATTTTCAGCCGTGACCTTCACTGGAGCGGCAGGTAAAGCCTTCGCCGATGGATTTGCCATAGTCGCCGTATATATTGGCAATACCTTTGCCTTCTTTTGCGGATATGCATTCTTCTCCCATCGATTTAGACAAATGCGGGTAGATACACCCACAGAAGCAATAAGAAGACGGTTCGGCCACGAAAATGAGACGTTTTTTGCTTGGGCGTTAATTGCATTTTCCTTCCTGAATGCTGGTGTTTGGTTAAACGCCCTAGGGGTTTTTACCAGTGCGGTTTTTGATGCAGATATGTCTTTAACCATTATTTCTATTGGGTTGACTGTACTTTTTGTATCGGTACTTTCAGGGGCTTGGGGGGTTGTTGCTTCAGACTTTGTTCAAACTTTGGTAGTGGCAGCTGTTTCTATTGCCTGCGCCATAGTGGCTTTGGTAATGGTAGACGGCCCGGTTAATTTGGTTAAAAATTTCCCTGGTGGTTTTCTCATAGGCCCGAATATGAACTATCCCTTAATATTACTTGGAACTTTCATCTTCTTTTTACCTAAACAAGTCATAACCATGATGAATCTTCATGATTCATTTCGATGGCTTAATGCAAAAGATTCCTTCAACGCCCGTAAAGCGGCCTTATTGGCCATGATACTAATGGGGGTGGGAAGTATTATCTGGTTTATCCCGCCGTGGGCAGCGGCCACCCTATACCCGGATGCCGCAGAAAACTATTCGCAATTGGGCAACAAGGCGGCAGATGCAGTATATTTAGTGTTTGCTCGCAATGCCATGCCCATAGGAACTGTTGGGTTACTTATGGCCGGGCTTTTCGCTGCCTCTATGTCCTCTATGGACTCAGCGTTGAATAAAAACGCTGGAATCTTTATTAGAAGTATCTACCAACCTTTCCTGGCAAAAAGGAATAAACATACCGAGGACAGGAAGCTTTTACGGCTCAGTCAACTGGTCAGTTTTATTAGTGGGTTAGGAGTCATAGTTGCCGCACTATATTTTGCATCGCTTACAAAACTCAGTTTGTTTGAGCTTATGATGTCCGTTTCAACTATGGTTCAGGTGCCAATGATGGTACCTTTAGTTATTGGCCTTATTGTAAAAAAGACGCCGAAATGGGCACCTTGGGCTACCATTGCAGTTGGTTTTTTTGTTTCTTGGTTGGTTATGAACGTATTCACCGCGGAGGTTTGTGCGGACTTGTTTGGTATTGAATCACTTACCGAACGGGAAATCATTGACATGAATATTATTCTAACGGTTGCCGGCCATGTGTTCATCACTTCCGGTTTTTTCTGGGCAACTTCATTATTTTACAACGAAGCGAAGGATGACCACAAACTCCAAACAAATCGCTTTTTCGAGGATCTGGAAACACCATTTATTTCAGATAACCAACAAGGTGATTTCGATCGCCAGCAAAGGCGAAAATTGGGCAATATGGTCATGGCTATGAGCATAGGTATTTTGCTAATGGCACTTATTCCCAACCCGCTTTGGGGCAGGTTGCTCTTTGTGGTTTGTGCCCTTATCATTTCCCTTATTGGCTTTTTGTTGAAACGCAGTGCCACAAACATAACAGCTTCAACTTAAACTAGGCGTATATTTTATGTTTCATAACTTTAATACCATTGCTTCCCATTCAATTTTAACTGGAAAGGTCACTTATGCCAGTGGTAATTTGGACTGAAGAACCTTATTCCCAAATTCTTTTTTAAATACCCCCAATAGCATATTCGCACAGTTTAAAATTTACATTTGCCGAATTACTAATTTCATGGATAGAACATTATTAATTAACCACTATGGACTGAAATGTCCATAGTTTAAGCTAGCGACTTAAAGTCGCCCAATGTTCATCGCTCAATTATAAAGTTACTGTTATCAACATCTTCGGGCTTTCTGTGGTGCTCAAGATAATCATTGACCATCTCATCCGTTATATTTCCAGTACTCCAGCACCCATAACCTATTGCCCAAAAATGTCTGCCCCAATATCGTTTTTTCAACTCTGAAAACTCCTGCTGAAGCTTTCGTGAGCTACGACCTTTCAATTTCTTGACCAAACCGCTTACACTTGAAGATGGACGGTACTCCAAATGCATATGGACGTGATCTTTGGAAACAACACCCTTCAATATAGTTACATCTTCAGCCTCGCAAATTTGTATCAACAAGCTACGGCAACGTATCTGAATGTCTCCCTTTAAAAAAGCGTAACGGTATTTTGTACACCATACAATATGTACACTCAACCTGGAAACCGTATGTCCATTACTACGTTGTTCCGTCATTCCAACAAAAGTAAGTATTTTTAGAAGCTAAAGCCAGATGCACTAAAGTGCATAGTTTAAACTTTTATTGAGACCAATTAAGTATATAATAGGTCGATTAAATGTTAAATATTTGGTGGTTCCAAAAATTTGTGTATTTTTGGTAAACCAATCTGGTTAACCAATTTTTACATATTCACTTTTGCTATGTTTTTTAGTGGCTTCCTTTATCGTAGAATTACAGGTAAAACCATCTGGTAGAAGGTGTCGTTTGGATTGGCGAAGAAATTATCCTAGCCGTTAAAAAATTGATTTTATACGGTTTTATAGTAAACATAACCCATATAATATGAACGTTAAAGTATTCAATTCAGTCTCTGTACATTATTTATTCATGATAAGTACCATTTTACTATTTATTAGCTGTGCTGAAAACAAAAAACAAAAACCTACTGACAAAACTGAAGATGTCGCGATAGGTCGTAATGCAAACGACATCATACCATTTTTTCAACATTGGAATTTAATTCTTGGTGATGGTTCAAATGTAGGCCAGGCAACTGACTATGAGAACAAAAATTACTTTTACACTGCTACTGATGAAAATGGTGATTGGGTCGTATTTAAAGCACCAAATGCAGGAAACACCCATGGTTCTTCGAACAATACAAGAACCGAACTGGCCCAATTAAAGAAGTGGTCACCAATGAACGAAGCTAAAATGAAAGCCACCCTTAAGGTAATGAATGTGTCAACTACGGGCGACGCTCGTGTTGCTTCGACGTATTCAGTTGTGGTTGGCCAGATTCACAGTGCAGATGGGCACGAGAACGAACCTCTTAAAATATTTTATAAAAAATTTCCGGGCCATAATAAAGGTTCTGTCTTTTGGCATTATGAAATCAATACCGCAGGAGATGATAATTCAAAAAGATGGGATTATTCCACTCCTGTTTGGGGTTATGACTTTTCTGTTGTTGGTACTGATGAAAATACCTATCCCCCAGAACCTGAAGATGGGATTGCTCTAGGTGAAGAGTTCAGTTATGAAGTGGAAGTTAAGGATGGCATAATGCATCTAACATTCACTAGTGATGGGCATGAGACTAAAACATTTACCAAAAATCTTATTTCGTCTGAATTTGCAAATCGTTCAGAGATGCCAGAGCAGGTCAAGAAACTATTCGTCCCTATAGGTCAGGATGGCCTCGAGCGAAAAGAAGCGTATACCGGTGAAGGCCTCTTTTTTAAATTGGGCACGTACAACCAAACGAATGGAAAAGACCCTAAAGTTAATAAAGTTTGGTGTTCTGGTGCCGAAACCTATGGTGGTGATATTCAAAAACAATATGCCGATGGCAATTACGCCGAGGTTTGGTTTAAATCAGCGAATATTACCATTAGTGATGATGCGATATCCAATGCAGGATATTTCCAAGCGAATGATGGCCTAAGTACGAAAACAGTTTATCCAAATGAGGTGATTCCTTTTATGGATAAATTTAAAATATTGATGGGGGACGGAACAGAGGTAAAAGATATCACTGCGTTCGAAAATAAAGATTTTTTCTATACTGTAATTGATGGTACAAGGCGTTGGGTAGTCTATAAAACACCGAATTCTGGTGTCACTTCAGAAAACTCAAGCAATACAAGGACAGAGCTACACGAAAAAAGAGAATGGAAGCCTGAGGAAGGTGGTAAGCTAACAGGAACCTGTAAGGTTATGCAAGTTTCCATTTCCGGCGATGCCAGAGTTGCAGCCTCTTACGCAACAGTAGTTGGACAAATTCACAGTGGTGAAGGACATAAAAATGAACCTCTAAAAATATTTTATAAGAAATTTCCTGGTCACTCTAAAGGTTCCGTCTTTTGGAATTATGAAATCAATCCAGCAGGTGATGATAATGCTGGAAGGTGGGAGTTATCAACCGCTGTCTGGGGGCATGATATGGCTGTAATTGGAACAAGTAAAAATGACTATCCCGCTGAGCCAAAGGATGGAATAGAATTGGGTGAAGAATTTAGTTATGAGGTAAATGTTTATAAAGGTATCATGTATCTCACCTTTAAGAGTGATAATCACGAAACAAAAACATTTACCAAAAATCTAATCTCATCTGAATATGTAAAAAAATCAGACCAGCCAGAACAAGTAAAGAAACTATTCGTGCCCATTGGACAAGATGGGACAGAACGCGCCACCGCCTATAGTGGAGAGTTAAATTTTTTCAAACAAGGCGCTTATAACCAAACCAATGGAAAAAGTCCTGAAACCAACATGGTTTGGTATGCAGGTGCAGACACCTATGGAGGGGATATCGCCAAACAATATGAAAATGGCTGTTATACGGAAGTATGGTTTAGGGAAGCAACAGTAGGTCAGGGTACACCACCAAAGTAAATCGAATTGATTAATATAAAGCAGTTGATTGCTATTAAAAAAGAGTAAAGACATATTAAAATCATAAAAAAATGAAACGATTTAGTAAAAAGTACATCATATCAAAAGAAATGAAATGGGAAGAACTTGGAGGAGGAGTATCAAGAAAGTTTTTAGGTTACGATAACCAGATCATGATGGTAAAAGTGAAATTTGAGAAAGGAGCATTAGGCTCCCCACATCAACATTTTCACACCCAAGCTACCTATTGTGTTTCAGGTAAATTTGAATTTGAAATTAATGGAGAAAAGAAAATTGTAGAAGCAGGAGATGGAGTTTATATTGAACCTAATCTGTTGCATAGTGCAGCTTGTTTGGAAGAAGGGATACTAATTGACACATTCAGTCCTGTAAGAGAAGATTTCCTAAGCGGTGGAGAGGTTTCTTATTTTGGAGATAAGCAGTCTTAATATACAAAAACTCCATTTGCGGGAAGACAAAAAATACGAAGCGCTTAGACTCATAAAGCAAACAATATCACCGGTAGACTTGCCTTTTCTTAGGCCTCAGGCTGTCACCAACATCCTTCAAATAGGAATCTAATCACTTCATTTTCAAGCGAAACAACCCTCCAAATGTTAAATTTTAATTTGTTCTTTTTTTTAAGGAATAAATAACATATATTTGGTAAACCAGACTGGTTAACCAATTTGGTTTACCAATAAACTAAAAAAATAATACAATCATGGTAAAAGAAAAACACTTAAAAATAAACTATAAGATTTGACAAAAAAAAGGACGGGTGCACACCCATCCTTTTAAAAAAAGATTACTTCATTCTGAAGGGAAGTAATACCAAAACATGTAAATATCGCTATAAACATATTTACTGCAAAAGTAAGCAATTTCATTGAATATTAGTGCAGCTATGTGTTTTAGTAAGTTGAAGGATTTAATGTGAATAATACCACATTATAGAAACCAATGGTAAATAGGCCATTATTAATCAATTGTTACTAACTTAATTAAATCACTAATGAAATTCAAAACTAATTTAATTCTAACAGTAGTATTGTTATTCAATATTGCACTGTTCGCCCAAGATGGCTTCACGCTTTCTGGAACGGTAACCGACGCTGCAAAAGTCCCAGTGCCCGGAGTGAACGTAATTATTTCCAATACAACAACAGGAACGGCAACCGACTTTGATGGAAATTATCAAATTACGGTAAAAAACGGAGATGTACTGCAGTTTTCTTCTTTAGGGTATGTTACCCAATCCATATCCATTACAGATCAAGAGCAATTGAATATCACTTTGCAAGAAGATGCAAGCCAACTTGATGAGGTAGTGGTAGTTGGATATGGTACTATAAAAAAATCACATCTTACTGGAGCGGTAGCCAAAATAGGCGGAGATGAAGTTGCCGCTGTTCAAGTGGCGCGTGTGGATGATGCACTAGCAGGTAAGTTATCTGGGGTAAGAATTCAAAATCAAAGCGGAGAACCAGGTGCGGATCCTAAGATTCAAATAAGGTCGGCTTCCTCTGTTTCAGGTGACTCAGGGCCGTTAATTGTTGTGGATGGTTATCCGATTTCAGGTAATTTAGCAACCGTTAACCCCAACGATATAGAAAGTTTAGAGGTGTTAAAAGATGCCGCTTCAGCTGCTATTTATGGTTCTTTGGGTGCCAATGGTGTTATTTTGGTAACCACTAAAAAAGGAAAAGCAGGAAAAGTTAATTTTAGTTACAATTCTTATACAAGCACCTCAAGCAAGTATGTAAAAGACATTGAAATGCTTAAGACTGCAGGGGAATGGGCGAATGAGTTACAAACTAGTGCATATGATCTTTCTGAAACCGACCCAGGTTTACTGGCTTACAGACTAGATGCATACGCTAATGCGCCAGATGTAGTAAGTATAGAAGATTGGCTTTTCAAAAATGGTAGTTCAACTAGTCATGACTTCAGCGTAAGCGGAGGGTCTGAGAATTTAAAAGCTTTTGCTTCTCTTGGTTATTTAAACACTGATGGTATCGTAAAAGGGCAAGGTTATGAAAGATATAACGCACGTATGAACTTAGATGCCAACTTGGGTTCCAAATTAAAGGCCGGATTGAGTATGAATGGTTATTATGGCAAACAAGATATTGTGCCTTGGGAAATGAGAGATCTTTTAAGATCGTATAGTATTAGTCCCATATACCATACGCAAGCCTCAATAGATTTCGTTCAACAATTGGATCGTAACAGACAGGCATTGGCAGATTCCGGATTTACAGGAAACAACATAGGTAGATCATTTGACCAAGATTATAGAGGTATCGGTTTAGATCCTACTAGTATCTATGATTTACAACCTGGTGATGTAGTCCACGATTGGCAATACGGTAGAAATCAAAATGGTATTGGAGGAACGGGAGATGCAGGTGTAGCGGCTAAGTTTGATAATTCGCAAAGATGGAAAAAAACGTATTTTGGAAACGTGAGTTCTTATTTGCAATTTGATATCTCAGAAGGTTTAAATATAAAAACCGTTTTCGGAGCAGATCTTGAAGATACCCAGACCTACGTATATCATGGAATATTGACGGATGGCCAACAACGTTCCAATCAAACAGAGTTGGACATATCCAATATAAAAAAATCTACCGTATTAAGTACAACTACCTTGAATTATTCAAAAGTAATTGCTGAGAAGCATGACATCTCCGCGGTGGCTGGAATGGAATTTGTAAATACCTATTATAAGGGAATTGTAAACAATGGATCCAACGTGGCATTTGGTCTGCCTTTAAATTATGATTTTTTTGACCCAGCAGATGTGATTACCAACGAGATAGATGAGACTCAGTCAAGAAATGGTTTTTTTGGAAGAATTGCCTATGCGTTTGATGATCGCTATCTACTATCAGCATCCATTAGAAGAGATGGTGATTCACGATTTGGAGCCAATGAAAAATACGCAGTATTCCCAGCAATATCCTTAGGCTGGAATATTCACAATGAATCTTTCTTTGGAGATGCTGATGCATTTAGCCTATTTAAACTTAGGTTTAGTACCGGGTCTTTAGGAACCGCTTCTTTCTTAGGTTCATATAACTCACTAAGCATTTTGGGTACCTCACCGACCGCATTCGGGACAGGCTTTCTTATTCCTGAGGATATAGCAAACCCAGATTTAACTTGGCAAACCAATAAAGAGACAAACTACGGTGTTGATACAGGTTTTATAAATAACCGTTTCAGATTAAGTGTAGATTATTATACGTCTGATGTCCAAGACATGTTGATCAATCAAAGTGTTTCTGAAGTTCTGGGAACACCTGCTATAAAACTTAATCGCGGTGATGTGACCAGTTCCGGTTTAGAGATTGAACTTAACACAAAAATAGTTACCAATGAAAGCTTCTCTTGGAATGTCAACGCCAATTTATCAACTGCTAAATCAGAAATAACCAATCTAGGTGAATTGACCGAACTGCCCAGGCAAATTTACGGTGGACCAAGTGGTAGAGGTCCTGAGTTTAGAAACTATGTAGGAGGTGAAATTGGTGAAATGTGGGGGTATGAAGTAACTGGTGAGGTTGAAACGATACATATGTCAGATCCATCCAGAGGCGTTGGATTTGGCAGCGGAGAATGGTATGTCGTAGACCAAAACGGTGATGGTGAAATTACCTATGAAGAAGATTATGTAAAGTTAGGATCAGCAACACCGGATTTCTATTGGGGACTTTCAAGTTCAATGAACATCAAGAATTTTGATTTTTCGTTCCAATTCCAAGGATCTCAAGGAGCAGAACTTTACAATATAGACCCCATTTACTGGAAATCACAATTCGGCGGTAGATTAAAGTCCAGTTTTGATGCCAATAACGACGGTATTGCCGATGACAGTGGCAAGTTTTATCAGGAGACTAGAAATGCACATGGTTCGGGAATTCAAGATGCTTCCTTTACCGCTTTAAGAAACATAACTTTAGGGTATACCCTTGATCCTGCTTTAACGGATAAAATTGGTATAGGTTCTATGAGGGTATATGTTGCAGCTACCAATTTGTTGTATATCATGGGAGACAATTATACCTCATTTAACCCTGAAGGTGTAGAGATCGAAAATTCCGGTTATGCAGGTCCAACCACCTACGGATACCAAGAAGGTGCGAGCCCCATTGTTAGAAGTTTTACTTTGGGTGTAAATGTTAATTTTTAATCAAGAAATCATGAAAAAAATGAAATCTATTTATATAGTATTAGTTTCCTTGTTGTTGATAACAGCATGTGATAACGATTTGGATCAGACGCCGCCTTTATTAGTTGAATCAAGTACTTTGGAGGAATTTGGACCTGTTTTGAATGCAGCCTATTACTATCAAACTGCCGCTGCAACCCCACAAGCAGTGATGGGCGAATATAGGGCTGACAATGTAAGGTTTGATGAAGGTTCATATCTATATTTTCACACTTATAATACGGATTTAGGAGGTTTAGATATGGCAGAAGTATTTTTTCGGCCGTTCTATAGCAATCTTTACAAGGCTATCTTAAGTGCCAATAATGTCATTGAAAACTCAACTGATGCCACTGAGATAGCTGAGGCCAAATTCTTAAGAGCTTTGTCCTACTTTAAATTGGTAATGGTTTTTGGTGATGTCACCGTAAATTTATCTCCTTCTCCCAGCCCATCCGATTTGTCCATTTTAACAAGACAACCGGCCGCCGACCTATACAATAACGTGATCATTCCTGACTTTCAAGCTGCAATAGCAGGTTTGGACAATTCCGGATTAAGCAGTGGGCGCGCCTCCAAAATTGCGGCGCAAGGTTTTCTCGGAAAAGTATATATGCACAGAGGTAATTTCTCCGAAGCATCAACATTGCTGGGTGCAGTTGTAAATGGTGCCGCTGCCGCAGGGATTAGTTTGGAAAGCGACTTTGCCAATGTTGTCACTGATGGGAGTTCAGAAATCCTTTTTGCGACCGTATTATCTACTTCTATTACAAACGCAGGTGGCTCAACTACCACGTTTGTAGGATGGTTCAGTGGAGCTGACACAAAGGGCGACGAAGATCCGGTAACTCTAGGCTTAATCGCAGCTTTTGATGCCAGTAGTGCTGCCGGTGGAGGTACTGATTTAAGAAAAGCATTAACTATTGATGAAGCCAATAGAAAAGGTGCCAAGTATACAGGAGGCCTTGATCAAGACTTTATAGAACTGAGGTTAACCGATGTAATTCTAATGTACGCAGAAGCACTGAATGAAACTGGCTCTCCTGCAACAACTGTACTTCCATTATTGGACCCTATAAGAACCAGGGCAGGTTTAAATAGCTTAACAGGAACGATAAGCTCGCAAGCTGATGTTAGACAGGCAATTGCAGATGAAAGAAGAGTAGAATTGGCCTTTGAAGGCCACAGATGGTTTGATTTAGTTAGAACAGGGACGGTAGATGCTGCAATGGCCCAAACAGTTAATAGCAATTATTATGTATTTCCTATCCCAGGCTCGGAAATTCTTGCGAGCGACGGGGTTATTACTCAAAATGATGGTTACTGAAAATTGGTGAAATTATAAATACTAGAAGTGATAGTTAGTTTTTTAATTGGAATTTACCGGCTAAAGGTCTGGCCGGTAAATTTCTTAAAACTGAAATAAAAAAACTTATATTATAATATTGTACATTATTAAAATTTTTTTTTGACTATTGATTTTAAGTATTTTTGATAAACCAATTTGGTTAACCAGTTGCATAGATAATAAAAATAGCATGAAATTAGAAATCCTCCCAAAAAACGAAAGCGACGAATTACAAAAAGAGATAATATCCAAGATTAGGGACTTTATTAATTACAAAAATCTGGAACCAGGCGATAAATTACCATCGGAAAGAATGCTGTCCGAAAAATTTGGAGTGAGTAGAAGCAATGTAAGGGAGGCCATTCAAACATTGGAGTTTTACGGTCTATTAAAATCAAAGCCCCAGAGCGGAACGTTTGTGGCCGATATAGGCCCAGTTGCCATGAATGGTATGATTGAGGATATTTTAAGGCTGGAAGACCCCGATTTCAAATCCTTGGTAGAGACAAGGATTCTTTTGGAACTAAAAACCGTAAGGTTGGCAGCCTTAAGAAGAACCAAAGAAGATTTGGAACAAATGGAAGAAGCCTTGGAGGCCTATGCAGAAAAAGTAACGAAAGGTGAAAACGCCGTACAGGAAGATCTATTGTTTCATTTGGCCATAGCAAAAGCATCAGGCAATAGTACCATTAATACATTTATGTTAACTATAACTCCTGAGATCATTACCAATTTTGCCAAATATCACGTCTGCGATAAGAATGTAGCATTTATAGGTATTCAGGAACATAGGGATATATATGAGGCTATAAAGAAACAGGACCCTCAATTAGCAAAGGAAAAAATGAAAGTACATTTTAAAATGTTATATCAATATTGTTATAACATAAAAGATTAATAAAAATTATAAAGGATAAAATTGCACAGTTTTATTGCTTAATAAAAAATAATCTGAAGGGAAATAATGCTTGGAATGATAACATAAAATTACGACGTATTTAAATATTCAATTTAAATACCCCCAGCACTTTACGCTATAATTCAAGTATGTACACTAGCACGGGCAAATTGTCCGCGTATCACTTATTGCCTGTATATTACAATATTACAATATTACAAACCAAAGCAAAATACTATGAAAGTTAAGGGATTAAGATGGTGGATTATAGGGCTCATCGCATTAGCCACAGTTATAAATTATATAGACCGCCAAGCCCTACCTGTTTTATGGCCTGACATTGCTGAGGATTTATATCCAGATAAGACGGCGGATGAGCGAAAAGGAATTTATGCAATAATCTCTACAATATTCATATTTTCTTATGCATTTGGACAAGCTATATTCGGCAAAATTTTTGACAAGCTTGGAACAAGGATCGGGTTTACACTATCGATTGGTTTTTGGTCAATTGCAACCGCAATGCATGCTTTTGCAAAGGGAGTGGTAAGTCTTAGTATATTCCGGTCTTTGTTAGGTATATCTGAAGCGGGAAACTGGCCAGGAGCAGCAAAAGGTAATGCAGAATGGTTTCCAACTAAGGAACGAGCATTTGCACAGGGATTATTCAATTCAGGCGCAGCTATAGGTGGTATCATTGCCTTCCCTGTGATCGGTTTATTATCTGTCCATTTCAACTGGCAATATATTTTCATATTGGTAGGTGCACTGGGCCTATTATGGCTTATTCCATGGTGGATTTTAGTAAAATCCCCACCTAAAAAACACCCTTGGATAACAGATGAAGAACGCGTATACATCTTAACCGGACAGAAGAATCAAGATGCAGATGAGGATGGAGATTTTGATGAAGGTTACAATCCTACTACTGGTAAGATGCTAAAACATAAAGAAAGTTGGGGAGTGATCATTGCATCTGCTGCTCTCGACCCTATTTGGTGGTTGTTTGTTTTTTGGATACCAATCTACTTAAACGAAGTTTATGGAATGGATGTAAAATCAATTGGTTTTTATGCTTGGGTGCCTTATGTTGGAGCAATGATCGGAGCTTGGTTTGGAGGGCTACTAGCTCAAAACCGTATTAAAGTAGGTTGGACAGTGAACAAAACACGAAAGTTTGTAATCACACTGGGATGTGTCATTATGTTACCTGCTCTACTCGCGATGGCAAATCCAGGAGGACCTGAAATAGCTGTGATATTAATGGCAGTTATTTTATTTGGTTTCCAAACAGCAATTGGAAATGTTCAGACATTGCCCAGTGATTTATTTGGTGGAAAAACAGTAGGTACACTTTCAGGGTTTTCGGGCATGGGTGCTAAACTAGGAGCATTTGGATTAACAGCATTAGTCCCTTGGCTTACATCAGGTGGTAATTATACACCGGCCTTTGTGATTGGTGCTGCGTTAGCTATAATTACAATGGCGAGTGTTTGGATATTATGCCCGAAAATTGAACCGCTTAAAAGCAAAATTTAAATTAAACTTAACAGATTAAAATTAATAATATGAGCACAAACGGAAAAGTAGCAGTAATAACCGGAGCTACCGGCGGAATTGGTTTCGAAGTAGCAAAGAGATTGGGTAAAGATGGATATACCGTGGTTTTAAACGGTATCGATGATGAAGCAGGAGTTCAAAGAATTAAGGAGCTTACTGCGGAAGGCATCACCGCTGAATATTATGGCTTTGACGTTACAAAAGAGGAAGAAGTAACTGCCAACATCTCCAAAATCGGTAAAAAGTATGGAAAAATTGATGTTCTTGTAAATAATGCAGGTGGACTGGGAGGAAGGTCTAGGTTTGAAGAAATGACAACGGATTTTTACAGATTTGTAATGGCATTGAACCTTGATTCTGTTTTTTTCGCTTCAAGAGCTGCCATACCTTATCTAAAAAAAGGGGACTTACCTACCATCATTAACTATACATCTATTGCAGCTTGGAATGCTGGAGGACCTGGAGCAGGAATATATGGAACATCCAAAGCAGGTGTTCATGCCATAACCAGGGCATTGGCTAAAGATCTTGCGGAATATGGGATTAGAGTAAATGCAGTATCTCCCGGTACCATTGACACCCCTTTCCATACTGAAATTAAATCTACCAAGCCAGAAGTATTCGCTTCTTGGAAAAACAATATTTTGTTGGGAAGATTAGGGCAACCTGAGGAAGTAGCATCTGTAATTTCATTTTTAGCTGGTAAAGATGCAGCCTTCATTACAGCCGAAACTATACAAATTGGAGGAGGACAAGGTCTAGGGATTTAAAGAAATAAAAAAATAGGAATGATTGCCTCCAAGTTTCATGATGAATTAACAACGAATTAAGTAAGTAATAAAGTGGCTACCTGAACACCACCACTAATGAGATTAGATAGTGCGACGGAAGTTGTAGACTTACTTTAATACCTTGTATCCAATGAGGATCCATTCTTTACTAGAAACAATTTAGGACATTAAAGATTACGGAAACTTGGCTAAAACTTAATCCATCCAACACATTAAAAAGGGTAGTATCAATTTTGAAAAATTGCGGGGTTGTAATGTCTCTGCAATTATAGTGATGTTCTAAAAAGATAAAAATGGCCAAAAAAAAATCCATATTAATCATTTGCGGTGGAGGCCCTGCGCCCGGTATCAATGCTGTAATCAGCACAGTGGCCAAGATTTTTTTAAAAGACGGATATAGGGTAATTGGACTACATGAAGGTTTTAAAGGAATCTTTTCAGAGCATCCCAAAATAAAGGAATTCGATTTCCCCCATGCAGATCGAATTTTTAGCAGAGGTGGATCTACCTTGATCATGAGTCGGTTCAAACCGAGTAATGAAAAATTGAATACTGCCCTTTTTTCTGAAAACAATGTAAAACTATTGGTGAGTATTGGTGGCGATGATACTGCCTCTACTGCCAATAGAATTACTGGTTATTTAAAGAAAGAAAACATACTCATATCGAACATTCATGTTCCCAAAACCATTGACAACGACCTTCCTTTGCCGGATAGGAATCCCACATTTGGTTTTCATTCCGCAAAGGACGAGGGAGTGCGAATTGGCACTACTACCTATGAAGACGCACGTACCAGTGAAAACTGGTTTGTAATGTCCACCATGGGAAGGTCTGCAGGACATCTGGCCCTAGGCATCGCGGCAAGCTGTCATTTTCCAATGATGGTTATTCCTGAAATGTTCAACAAGACGAATATTACCTTCGATAAGGTAGTCCGATTGATTATCTCCTCGATGGTCAAAAGAAAAATTGAAAACATAAATTATGGTGTAGCCCTCGTTAGTGAAGGTGTATTCCATATAATGCCAGATTCAGAAATTAATCATTGTGGCATAAATTTCACCTACGATGACCACGGACATCCAGAATTGGGCAATGTTAGTAAATCCCATATTTTTAACATGCTTGTGCAGCAACGATTAAAAGAACTGGATATTCAAATTAAAAGTAGACCCGTTGAACTGGGCTATGAGCTCAGATGTTGCCGACCAATTGGTTTTGACCTAACCTTATGTACCCTTTTGGGTCTGGGAGTCAAGAAATTATTCGATGAGGGACTTAGCGGATGCATTGTTACAGCCAATTCTAGAGGAGAAGTAACACCTCTTTTTTTGACGGACCTACAGGATGAGGATGGAAAAATAGCTCCGCGATTGGTTGATATCGACTCCGAATTTATCCGACTTTGTTTTCAGAATCTGCACTATTTGGAAGAAAAAGATTATGAACGCGCAAGAGCTTATTTGGATAATCCATCGGATTATGATTTCAACAAAATATTAAACAAGGTATAAAAGAGAATGGCACAATATTCAAGAATAGAAGTAGCATTGGCAATGAAGGAAACCGGTATGGTTCCCTTATTCTACGATCCGGATATAGCACTTGGTAAAAAAGTGTTGCAAGCCTGCTACGACGGTGGAGCAAGATTGATGGAATTTACCGCTAGGGGCGACTTCGCATTCGAAGTCTTTTTAGAACTTAATAAATTTGCCATTAAAGAACTTCCTGGGATGATTATAGGTGTTGGTTCCATAACCGATGCTGCGGCAGCATCACTATACATGCAAATGGGCGCCAATTTTATTGTAACCCCTTCTCTAAGGGAGGATATTGCAATTGCTTGCAATCGAAGAAAGGTACTCTGGTCACCTGGCTGTGGTTCACTGACAGAAATTAACAGAGCCGAGGAAATGGGTTGCGAAATCGTAAAACTATTTCCTGGATCTACCTACGGCCCCTCTTTTGTAAAGGCTATAAAAGGCCCACAACCATGGACAAGTATTATGCCCACTGGAGGAGTAACTACGGAAGCTTCCAACTTAAAAGCGTGGTTCGATGCTGGTGTAACCTGTGTAGGTCTGGGTTCCCAGCTTATCACCAAGGAAATATTGAAAAACAAAGATTTTATAGAATTGGAATATACCGTTCGCGAAACTTTAGTGTCCATTATAAAGCTAAGAAATTAAAAGTATGGAAACTCCGACCACAAAAAAATCATTTCTAAAAAAGATTTTGGCCCTGGTATTGGCCTTTGGTCCGGGCATATTTGCCATAGGTTATACCATTGGAACGGGGAGTGTAACCTCCATGATCGTTGCAGGAAGCACATACGGCATGCAATTGCTATGGGTTTTGCTATTAAGTTGTGTATTCTCCGGAGTCCTAATGTTTGCTTATGGCAATTTTGCACTTGTTACCGGAGAAACAGCCCTGTACGCTTTTAAGAAGCATCTGAAATGGGGCAAGCTCATTGCAATTATGATTATTATAGGGATTTCATTTGGACAATGGAATTCATTAATGGGTATTTTAGGGATTTCTGCGAACATTATCTTCGAGATATTCCTAATCTATTTTCCTAATTTAGGAGGCTATCATTACGAATCGGTATTGACCATAGCGATAGTGGTCATTATAATTATGTACGGTTTCCTAATGGTAGGGAAGTATGCCTTCTTCGAAAAGATTCTTGTTATTTTCGTGACCATCATGGGGCTTTCGTTTATAATCTCACTTTTTATGGTCTATCCCCTGCCCATTGAGGTCGCCAAAGGATTAATACCATCCATTCCCAAAGTGGAAGGTGGTAAAATGATGGTAGCTGCATTTGTAGGAACTACAATGGCCGCCGCTACTTTTTTATCCCGGCCGCTTTTCGTTAAGGGCAAAGGTTGGAATATCAGCAATCTCAACCAACAAAAAAAGGATGCCATTATAGCTGCGTGTTTGGTGTTTATAATTAGTGCATCCGTTATGGCCGTAGCCAGTGGAGCCTTGTTCCACCAAGGTCAACCCGTAACCAAAGTCTTGGACATGGTCAATACCCTTGAACCGGTCGCCGGGAAATTCGCAATGACCCTCTTCTTTTTTGGAACTTTAAGTGCTGGGCTATCTTCAATATTCCCATGCCTACTCATCGCACCCATTCTCTTGGCCGATTACCAATCCGGTGAATTGGATACCAGTTCCAAGCAGTTTAAGATAATTACTGCCATTGCATGCCTCTTTGCTCTAATTGTACCCGTATTTGGGGCCAACCCTATTGAAATGCAGATTTTGTCCCAAGTCTTTAATGTATTTGTCCTTCCTCTTGTAATTCTAGGGATTATTTTATTGATCAATAATAAAAAACTAATGGGCCAACACAAAGGAAGTGTTTGGCTTAATTTAGGACTGTATGCCGCTCTTTTATTTTCAATTGTAATCTCCTATAATGGAATTGTAGCCCTGTTCGACTTTTTTTAGTTGCCCATCAATGGTACTATAAATGTTTTACCCTCGATTCATATTTTTGATATAGGGCTTTATTATCCGCCTCATCTATGTTCTGACTTTGAAAAACGGATACATCCACTCCCCTGTCCAAATTAATTTTTATGGCTTCGGTTGAAATTATGTTGACAATGATCATTCCCAGAACCGAGGAAGCAGGACCTATCAGTAAATCCTTTACGGAGATGACCCCGTCACCAGAGGGAACACAATTATCAATTACCAAATCTACGATCTGATACAATTTCATGCCACTTGCATGCCTAGAGGCATACTTTCTTGATTGTTCCAACGAAGTGATCGCTATGGTCCTTAAACCTTCCTTCTTGGCCTTCATGGCCATCTCCAGTGGCAAGGCATTTCTTCCTGAATTTGAAATAACGATCAATACGTCGTCCTTAGAAAATTGATATTTGTCCCACAGTATATCGGCAAGCCCAGGTATTTGTTCCATTGCCGCCGATCTCCGGGCCCCACTGGACATAAGGACCATATCGTCCAGAATGGCATTGACGTTGGCGAGGTTTGAAGCTCTTCCAAACATCTCCATCCCAATCATTTGGGAATGACCAGTGCCAATAGTATGGATTATTCCATTGTTCTTAATGACCTCCGCTACCATTTTTGAGGCAGAGATCAATTGATCTTGCTGATCAATGGACATTTTGTCTATGAGTAATTTTATTTTATCCAAATATTCAAACATAGGAACAATAGCATTTTAGTTAGGGAAGGAAACTATCAATATTAATATGGGGAATAGCTTGCCTATTTACCAATAATGTAAATAAATGTTTCCATAGACCAATATAAAGAATAAAAACTATGCCCCGCTAAGGTCTAAAAATTTAAAGCCATATGAGCACATTGTGGAGGAACAATTTCCAACTTCATAATA
>TARA_R110000868_G_scaffold17344_1_pt1 | contig 53492 bp, 84 predicted proteins | sample TARA_R110000868 | Tara Oceans TARA_R110000868 (sample SAMEA4397489) | marine metagenome | biome: Polar Biome; feature: [SRF] surface water layer (ENVO:00010504); material: water (ENVO:00002006), including particulate matter (ENVO:01000060) such as... | depth 5 m | reverse complement strand
AAATCTTTTCTCTTGACAATTATTTAAGCCTTTAGGCTGTAGGCTTTAGAAAATTATTTGTTTTTTGCTCAAGTCCCCGTAAGTCTCTAAGCTCTTCATCTTTTTAAACCCTTGATTTTACTGGGTTCGTGGCTGTTTATTTTATTAGAATAATACTTAACAAATCTCTTTACAATTAAGATTAAAGTGAGTTAAAGTGTGTTCATCGAAAGCGCTGCTCTTAAAAATCCAGTCTTCGCCGAAATTATTTCAATCTCAATCATTACGTCAATCTATTTAGACTTACTCCTAATTTTTCAATCTTAATCAAATCAAAATGCAAACTATTCAAACCAAATTTTTATCTGCTACTAACCGACGCGGCGCAAGAATCTTTTTCGCATTTAAAGATTCCGAAACTTTCTCAATCAAAAAATAAATTTTAAACAAAATGAAAAAAAATAGCTTAGAACAAAAAAAAGAATTTTTTAAATCTTTAAACCCTCAACTTACTTACTTCTCAATCTTGAATTTTTTTTCGGACGAGTACATTGCAGAGATTGACCCGATCCATCCTTACAATTCGATGTTGGAAAAGTTGAATGATTGGGGCGCTTTTAATGTCGAAATATTTTACTCTACAATCGCGATAGAATATCTGATGAATAATGACACTTCTTTGAGCGATTCGTTAGCTCTCGCTGCGGATCTCGGTTATGAAACAAGGAATTTAAGTTCGGAACTTCTGGCAAGTTTATTAGCTTCAAACAAATCACGTGAAGAATTCATCGACTTACAATCTCAAATTGAAGAATTTTTTAACCTAACAGCAACAAACTAAGACGAATAAATTAATTCAAACAATTCAAAAAACAAAATTATGAAAATTACAACAATTACATGTCTCGATGTTAAAAAACTAAAAGACGCGGCCAAACTTTTCGGCAAGAAAGACGCAACCCGCCCTTATTTGTCTAATTTCTTGATCCTAAAAAATGGGGATGCGGTTGAAGCGCTGGCTTCAAACGGTCACATAGCAACTATAATAAAACTAAGCGCAACACTTGAAGACGTTGAACGCTTTCAATTGAGTTTTGACGCTTTGAAAAACGTAAGTGACAAAGAAAATTTAGAGATTTTGCAAGATGATAAAAGCGGCCTCATTTTAAAAAGTGGAGCAATGACATTCATCGCGGAAAATGTTGGCGAAGTGCCGGACGTCACTAGAGTTATGAATTTTTTTGCGAAAGAAGAAGCCGAGTTTTCTTTTTGTGTCACTCCTGAGCTTTTCAAATACTTCACACGCGCAAGCGTTAAAGTGTACATTAAAGACAACAAAGCCATGATTTTTGACGATAACTCCGGGGAAAAGCTTGGCGTGATGATGTTAAGAACAAATACAAACAAAAACTAAAACTAAAACTAAATTGAAAAACTTTTATGAAAAACAAAATGGAAATATTTAACTTTAAAAACGGAAAACTTGAACAAATCAAACCAGCGCCGACGCTCCCGCTAGGCTGTAAAGTCCGAATCTTCGCGGGACATTGCGACGAATGCGACGGCGCGATAATTTCGGAGCCGGATAAAAACGGACGTGTAAAAATCGTAAAGCTTTGCGATCATTCGCTTGGCTTTACTAATCCCGACGCTCGACATATGCAACCCCTAAGCCAAAAATTTGGCATTGGTACTTATTATTATGACAATTTGGAAATTGTAAGCGTAGAAAAAATTTCTGAATTTGTAGCAAAAGGGGAAGCAGCGGACGAAAAAAAAGCAGCGGACGCATTCGCGAAAAAACTATCTGATAAAGCAGAAATTGCCGCGCTTCCCGCTCTTTACCCCAAACTCACGCCGGTTTTACAATACGACATAAAAACAACAAAGAAAAATTTGATCACTGAATTGAAAGAGAATTTCCCAAGCATGAAATTTTCGGTGAGAATTACTTCTTCTTGCAATATTTCTTGGACAAATGGCCCGACTAAGGAAGAGGTAAAAAAAGTGGTTTCAAAATACACTAACGAAAAAAGCAGCTATTGCGGCGATTATCGCGATTCGAATGAAAGCAATTTCAACAAAGTTTTCGGCGGCTTTGCCTACGTTTTCACAGATCGCAACATGAACGAAGAGATTAAAGCGCTAATTGGCGAGATGAAAAGCCTTTTAGTTGAGGGGAATAATTACCGAGATTGCCCTAGTACGTTCTTGTACCAAATATTTGCAAGGACGAATCTAGAAAAAAATGTAAAAATTTTAGGAGTTAAAAAAAGGGAAAATACTTGCGGATTTGATACATCTTTATTTTTTGACTTCATTCTTGAAGAACAAGAGAAAAAGAAGGAAGACAAAAAAGAAACTGGAGAACAACAAAAAATCTTCGCGGGAATAGTTGAAATCGTAACCTACGGCGAAAAAGCAATTGCAGTTTTCGGCGACACTAAGCCGATGAAAGACAAATTGAAAGCCCTCGGCGGCCGTTTCAATCCGTTTTTGACTAATAATGGGGAGAAAATGGCGGGCTGGGTTTTCCCGAAAGACAAATCGCGAGAACTTTATCAACTTCTAAACGCGGCGGCATAGTATGAAAAGTTTTTACGAATTAAACTACGGGAAAGAAACTGCCAACCTTATCGGGAAAAACTTTAAATACATTCCGACAAATTCAAGATTTTCTATTTTAAGCTTTGGGGGAGGATCTACAGATTTTCCGCTACTAGTACGCTACAAAGGGAAAGTCTCTGGATTCTGTGATAAAGCCATAAAAGAAATGATAACCAAAAATGAATTAGTCGAAATTAAAAACTAACTAAATAAGAACATAAAAGACGAGAACAATAAAAAAATAGGGAAAAAATAAAACACAACGAGACTATAAAAACAACAAAAACAAAAAACATGAAAACAACACAAGCTTATGTCGAAGAATATTTTGAACGCATAGCAATTAAAATGGAAAATGACTTGCCGGAACTACTAGCGCAGGCTCAATCTCGAAGTGAGGTTTTAGCTTACGCAAAAAAAGACGGTGCGGACATCAGAGAAATTTCTAAACTAATTGCTCAACAATCATAAAAGTGGATTGCTTCATTGATTCCGATATTCTCGCAATACTTAATTTTTTAAAACTGGAGAACGGGAAAAAATAAAACACGACGAGACCATAAAAACAACAAAAAAACTAACAAAATGAAAATAGCAGAAATTTACAAAAAAATGATTGAAGAAAAACTAAGCTATCGCGCTATGGCGGCACAAATAGAGCCAAACATAACGCATGTTGGTCTTTTTTATCACGTTAAAAAATATTGCGAGCTATTTGGCCTTCCACTTCCTAAGCTTAAAGGGGGAAGAAAGGCTGTAGAAAGGACTTTTAAGCTCATTACAAGCAAGGAAGAACTAAATTAACGGATGATGAATAAAGAAAATTTTTACGTTAGGGCAATTGCACTTATCAACCTAATTATCAAGAACGCTCAATCGTGCAAAGCACTAACGAAAATAAAAATTGAGCCGATAGGACAATATGATTTGCTAATTACGATAATTCGCCAAAACACAGAGGAAAAATTTAGAGGGAATTGCACCGTTTGGCATAAATATCCAGACGGGCAACGATGCTCTATTTCAACCGAAATATTTCTGACAGATCTAGCCGTAAAATATCAATGGGAAAATGAGGCAAAAAAATAATACAGAAACCGCTAAGATCTCCGATTCTCTTTTCTCTACTTTTTAGCTTCTTCAGCAATAAACTCTACAAGTTCAACGCCCGGAACATCTTCAGCAGCACTTACAATGATATTTTCAACTACCGTCACGCCTTCAACTTTCTTTGCTTTCTTGTGTAGTTTCTTTACTTGTTTTTCGATGTTCTTCATGTTGTTTTAATTAAGATTCTGCTTTTTATTTCTTCCAGAGAAATCGGTGAGAAGTTTGTTTGTTCTACTGAAACGCAATGATAAAAAGGATGCGGCTCACTGTCAAACATTACTTTGTTCGAGTGAGTGTGGCCGTGAATGTTGGCAATGTACCTCGACTTACTATCGGGGTGAATTGGAATGTGCGTCATTACCATCCTATCAAGTACGTGACAGCCGCGAATATCGGCGAAAAATTCGGCATAATCTTTTAGCTTGTAGATGTCATGATTTCCACGAATTAAAATCTTTCTGCCGTTCAATCTTCCCAAAATCTTCAGATCTTTTTTCTTCATCGCAACATCGCCGAGATGGTAAATCTTATCTGATGGCCTTACTAACTTATTCCAATTTTCAACTAGCGTTTCATCCATTTCTTCAACAGAATCGAACGGTCGCAATCTTGATCCGTCTTTCTTTAAGAAAGTCAATATTGAATGCTGGGAAAAATGAGTGTCGCTGATAAGAAAGATGTTTTGCATAGTTACATCATGATTTGTGAATAATTAGTTTCAATCATTATTTTAAAATAAACTATTGACATTTATTTCGCCCTTATTCCGCGCACCTTCCCAGCCCTCAAAACCTCTCTCCCTAACTGCCCGTTGATTCCGCTCACTGCTTGATGCCATGAGGCCTTTAAATACTTGATTAAATACATTGATAAATAAATTCAAAAAAACATTCAAAAGGGCTTGACTCTTTTATTTCGTTCTGTGTAAAGTGTGTCCATCGAAATCGCTTTCGTCTTCGATAATAATTTAAAGCAAAATCATGAAAACTAAGAAACTAGAAATTTTAAAAAATTCGCTAGATAGAAAAGAATCAGTTTTGAATCAGAAATTTGATTCTCATTTCGTTGATGTGAAACACGGCAACGGGCAGCCGATGAACGACAAAAGAAACGGACAGGCGACGATGAGTCGGTGGGAAAAACAAAGTGACTCGATCAGAAATCAATTGAAGGAAATCGAAAAGACAAAAAGAGCAATCGAAATTGAAGAGACAAAAATTTTTGGGTGTGAAAACATCTTAGAAAATTTACCGCAGGCATTTCTCGATTGTCTCGAAAGTGGCGAACTTACCCAATGGCGCAAATTTCCGAATCGTTTTTTTGTCAAAAATGGCGGCCGCGGAAGGATCATTTGGGAAAATAAGAAGTTGTTTTGCTCTTACGTTCCAGAAGTAGGAACGCCAGAAAGAGAGTTCTTTGCGGCTTGTTTCAACAAATTAAAAAATCAATTAAACTAAAAAGGAGAAAAACAAAATGACAAAATCATGAAAAACAAATTTCACAGACTTGTTCGTAAAAGTCCAATCTTCGCCGAAATTATCTCAATCTCAATCATTTTCATAATCTACGGAGATCTTTTCTTAATTATTAAATTTTAAAACATGAACGAGCAAAACAAAACAAATATTCACGACAGAGTTGGGCATCTTACTAAAAAATTTCAAGATGAAATAAACCGGTTTACTAGAGCAAAATTTGAAGAACATTCTCAGAATCTAGCTTTCGCAAAATCAGAAAAAGAGAAAATTCAACAAAAATACGGCATTAATCCGGCTGACTTAGAGAAGGGTTGTGTTTATTTTGTTGGATCGGGACAGAAACAAAGAATTTATTTATCAGAGAATGAGGGTGAATTTTTTACTGTGGCAATCGGCGAAAATGATCTGACTTTCAAGCAATTTTTAAGAAAAGAAGACATTACTATTTCTGGTAAGCCTGAAGTTTTTTTTAAGACAAAAGAACATGCTAAAGAGTTTTCTTCGTGGGAGAATAATTCATCTGATCTATTTAACTATTCCTTAATCGACAGTTTTATTTATGAAATCACCAAAAGAGAAATAACTAAAAGCGGGAAAAAATATAACGACTACTATTATGACAAGTTAAGATCCCTCGCTCGTTGTTCGTATATGCCCGACTATAAGCGCGTGGATCAGATAGCTGAACATCTCGCAAGCTTCATTGTAAAGGGCGAAGACAATGTCAAATTAAAAGCAAAAGAATCTCAGGAGATTTTTTTTAAAATAGTTGATATGAAAAGACAAATAAACGAAAAATTTGGCTATTTATGGTGGTGCGTCATTTTCCCGATGCTTTTAAGCGTAATCTATTTATTAACAAAATAACTAAAAACATGAAAAAACTAATCGATTTCTGTAACAACTTTGAAAGAAAACTAGAAGAATCCCCCATCTTCATGCTTAGCGCTGCCTTCTGCGGTATAATTATCCTGTGGGCTGCTGCATGGTTCATCTATTTAGTTCACACAGCATGAGCTTCACTTATGGGGATGCCCCAAAACAAGAATCAGTCGAATATTGGATCGATATGGCTCAAAAGCTCTGGCCGACTTTGTCAGAGAAAAAGAAAGCTCTCGCAAAAGCTCAATCACTCGCTTTAGAAAAAGCTAAGGCTCAACACACTCAGCTTCCAAGAATTGCCGCGCTTAAGCAATTAATCCGCGAAGAAACGAGGGAAAGGCTAAGTAAGATGTTGAAAGAGCTAGGCACAGAGCAAACAGCTAAGAAGCTGAAAATCGCGGTCAACACTCTTTACAGTCACATGAAAAACTTAGGCATCGAGAAAACCGGCAAGAAAGGAAAATCTGGCAGGAAGAAAAAGGAAATAAATTTAAACTAATTATGAAAAAACTAACACAAGAACAATTCGACAAGTTACCTGTAGACACGTTCGGAACAAAAGTAGTTCCGGCTTATTCGGATTTGAGAGAGATTAAAAAATTTCCTGAGAAGTGTAGCTTTGGTGGGGGGTGTAGCTTTAGTGAGGGGTGTAGCTTTAGTGAGTGGTGTAGCTTTAGTGAGGGGTGTAGCTTTGGTGAGTTGTGTAGCTTTGGTAAGTTGTGTAGCTTTGGTGAGTGGTGTAGCTTTGGTGAGGGGTGTTCACTTATTGGAAAGAAGATCCTCGACTTCAAAGCTATGGACAGAATCGGGCCTAACAAAAGAAAAGTCTACTGTTGGAACCTTGAGGGGGGGCTATATTTTCAGGCGGGATGTTTTTTTGGCACTAAAGAAGAATTTAAGAAAGTGGTGGATGCTAAATATCCAAAAGGTTCGGAGCATCATCAAGTGATCACGATTTTAACTAAATTAACTAAAATCAAATAATAACATGAAAAAACTGAAACAAGGAGTCCAAGAAGGATTTGAAAGAATCAAAGCTGCGGCGACTGACGGCGTTCTAAAAATTACAACTATTGAACTTGGTGAAAAGATAATCTTTAGAGCTCAACCAATTCAGCATCTACGATTTATGGAAGAGGCCGGATTTATTTCTTTAGTCATTCCAAAAAAGGGGCAGTGTACGCCGATTGAGATTACAATTTTAAAAACGGAGTAAGCATGAAAAAACTAACCAAAAAACAAAAGGAACAAAAAACCTTCTCGCTCTTGAGAAAGAAGTTTCAAAACGAGAAAGCCTTGAATGTCATTCGAGCCGAGAATCGCGAAATTAATAATCAACTTAAAAAACTAACAAAATGAAATCATTTCTAAAAAAAAGCGGCGCCATTCTTTTTATCATAGCTATTTTCTGCGCTGGATATTTCGGACGTAGCTTTGATGTCTATTTCTGCAAGAAAATTATCGGGCTAGAAGAATTTGATTTAATAATTGAAGAGACAATTTTGGAATCAAATGATTAATCTTTCTAAATATTTTGAATCAATTGTTATGAAAAAATTTTCTGTTTCTTCTGATGATGATTATAGAAAAGACGCTAAGGGCTTAAATGATTATATCAGAATCAACACAGAGCTTCTTGATATGTATTTGCAGAATCCTACATTCCCTCTCGCTGAACAAGCTCGGATCACAGCTTCAAACGCTCTGACTAAAGCGCGCGAATCGAAGGAGTACCCTGCGGAAGACTTAAAGCTGGCGAGAATAGAGAGGAATGATTTTAAAACCATGCTCTTGATGAATAAAGAAAAAATAATTTCTTTTGATTCTGGAAGAAAAAGATTTGACTAATAAAAATAAGGACTGAAATTAACTGTTAATACTAACAATATGCGGTTACGAGTCGTGTACTTAGTGTTGATTTTGGGTCGGGGGCATAAAACCCCCCTGATTCAGTTTTCGCTTTTATTTCGCAGCTCTTCCTATCATCAACGGTGGGAAATGAAGAGGGCTGCGATATTGAGTCGAAAGGATAGCCTTGCACGCAAAGGTGGGGCTTAAACTCGATGTTCACGAGTTAAAATAACGGACTGACTGACGGGAAAGACGTGCAGCGGAAAGTCACGCGTTAAGTCGGCTTGACTTGTTCGGGAGAGACGGCGAATTTTCTTGACTCTTAGAAATAGGGGGTGAGAGTGTTAGAAAGTTACAAAATAAAGTATAAATCAAGCAAAGGAGAATTAAATCATGACAAAACTAGAAGTCGAACAAGAATTAATAAACGAACTAAGAAAAGATCTTCTTGAAAAGAGGATAAAAAGACTAGAGGAGTTTTCTTTAGCTGAGGGGGCGGTAATTGACAGAACGGCAACCGCTAAAGAAGCAATGGTTGCTATTGCTGAACTTCAATTAAATATTTCTCTAGAAAGAATCCGTGGCCTAGAGGCGCTCAAAAAACAGAGCGACCACTATACTCAGTTGGAAAAAGATTATCGAATTGCACATTCCGCCTTATTATCAATAAAGGGGTTTAAATTATCTGAGGCAACTGTAGAGTCTTTAAAAGCAAGATCTAGCCAAGCTCTTTCAGAAATAAAATATGGGAATTAATGATTATGAATGAACTATTAGAAGAAGACCTAAACATCTTAACCAAAAAGAAAGTCGGTTGGATAATGGAAATCATGGAGATGGATAAAACCTCTCCAGACGCTAGAATAAGAGTAAAGAAAGCTCTTTGGACACTTCTAGATGAAATCAAGCAAAGTATAAATCAAGCAAAGGAATCAAATGACAAATTCAACTCGTAAGAGCTACATAACGCACTTAGATAGTTTAGATATTTTAGATAAGTTATCCGACGAACAAGCTGGGAAATTATTTAAAGCAATCAAGTTTTACCAAAATAATAAAAAAATACCAGAGTTGGGTTTAATACTAGATTTAGTATTTACCCCATTTTTGAATCAATTTGTAAGAGATGATTTAAAATACGAAAACATCTGCGAAGCTAGACGTTTAGCTGGTGGAAAGGGCGGTAAGCAAAAGCTAGCAAATGCTAGCAAAAGCAAGCAAAAGGTAGCAAACTTAGCAGATAGTGATAGTAAGAGTGATAGTAAGAGTGATAGTAAATTATCAGCGGTAGCGCAATTTGAATCTTTTTGGAATCTTTACGACAAGAAGAAAAGCAGACCAGATGCTGAAAGAAAATTCAAAGCGGCTCTAAAGAGTGACACTTTTGAAAACATCATCGCCGGACTTGAGAAATACATCAAAGCCAGAGGATCTGATTCTCAATTCTGGAAGCACCCGTCAACTTGGCTGCATAATGAATGCTGGAAAGATGAATTTGTAACGAATAGCACTAAGCAATCGCAAGATGACTTAGCGAAGGCGATCAACGACAAGATAGATCAAAACCTAGTCGAGAAGGTGGATGTAAGAGAAGACCAGATTCAAGTTAAGCTCTGGGGAGCCACTGCCCGCGATAAATGGGATAAAATCTCTCAAGAAGTAAGAAACGCAATCGCCGAAGATCTTAGAAACAAATTCGGAAAAGAACCTAAAATCAAATTCTAATGCAAAGCAGATTCTCAAACCAGCTTGCCGAGCAATCAATCCTCGGAACCATTATTCTCAATAACGCATACGTGATGAGCGTTGCGGATATTCTTGAAGAGAAGCATTTTTTCTTTCCAGAGCATCAAGCCATTTGGCGACATTTTCTCGATGTAGCAAAAGAGATGGTCGCTGATAAAGTAACATTAAAAAACTTCTTTGAAGAAAACGAAGATCTGAAAAATGCCGGCGGAGTTACTTATTTGTCACATCTTCTCAGTGCTGCTAACGCAATGGTGGACATCAGAGACTATGCTAGAACAGTCATACACTTATGGCAGAAGAGAGAGTTGGAAATGCTGCTGACTAGAAGCTTAGAGGATTTAGATGATAAGAAATTCGACTTCGTTTCTGCTAATCTTGAGAACGAAATCGCCGGTTTAGCAATTAAAGAACCTAGAAAGAAAACTCAGCATGTCTCTGATTTAATCAAAGAATTAGAGATCGACCAAGCCGAAGGATTATCCGGCAAATTTACTCCGACTGGATTTTCAAAGCTGGACAGGATGCTAGATGGAGGAATTTACTCGAAGCAATTAGTCATCATCGGAGCTAGGCCGAGTGTTGGAAAAAGCTCAATCTGTCAGAATATTATTTTAAACGCTTCAAAGTTAGGCAAGAAATGTTTATTCGTATCTCTTGAAGTCGATAAGCGCAATGCGGTGCTAAAGTTTATTTCTACTCTAAGCTCTGTAAGTACATACAAGATTAGAAATAAATGGATGAATGCTCTCGAATCTGAAATGGTAGACAGTGCAAAATCGCAATTAAAGGAAATGGGGATCTACACAAATGACAGCTCTTATTTGAAAATAAGTCAAATAGGGCAGATAATTAAGAATCAGATCGAGAAGCAGCCCGTTGATTTAGTTGTGATTGATTATATCCAAATCATCAGGGGTGACGATATTAAGAATAAAAATGAAGCTCTAATCATTAAAGAAAACACGACCCTTTTAAAAGCGTTTTCTAAGCAGTTTGATGTGGGAGTTCTAGCTTTGGCTCAAATAAACAGAAAAGCCGTTGAGGGAGCGAAGCAGGAGCCAACAATTAATGATTTTAAAGGAAGTGGTGGGATAGAAGAAGACGCGGACGTGGCAATCATTCTTCATCGTGACAGAAGCGAGGATGGACAATCTGGGCAATATTTCTCAGACACAGCAAAACTTATTGTCGCCAAGAACAGGCACGGCATGACTGGCGAAGTCTCTCTGAAATTTGAAGGAGAGTTCGGGAGATTTGCGGAAGACAATAATAATTTTTAAAGGAGAACAAAATGAAATTTTTTAATTTTACAAAAAAGAACGAAATAGAAAACCCTCAAACAGTCTATGTCGTGCGTATAGTACACCGCCGCAAGATAGCCCGATCTTATACAGAAGAACTTGAATTCAAGGCTTTCGACTCAAGAGAAAAATCTGTAAATTACTTGGAAGCAAAGGGGCTTATAAAAGAAGAAAAGTCATCATACAAAGAAGAATGGCGCAAGATTGTCAAAAAAGACATCGACGTAATCCAAGGATGGGTTTTGGAGTTAGAGGTAAAATGAGATTATTAACAATTAATGGAGAAAATAACATGACAAATAAATAATATTATTTGTTTCAAATATAAACCTATGGTTTAAAAAGTACTTATTAACAACAAAAGGGGATAAAATGGACTATCGCGAGTTTTTAAAATCTAAGCAGCATTCAAGCGGAGAGTTTGGATTTAAGGCAAATTATTTGCCGGATATAGCTTTTGATCACCAAAAGTTTATAATTGAAAAAGCAACAAAAAAAGGAAGGCACGCAATTTTTGCAGATACCGGATTGGGTAAAACCTTAATTCAAATTTCAATTGCAAATAATATAATAAGAGAAACTGGCAAAAAAGTTTTGATTTTAACGCCGCTTGCTGTGGCTTTCCAATTTATCAAAGAGGCTGAAAAGCTTGGGATTGATGATATTGAATATTCAAAAAACGGTAAGCATTCTAAAAATATCGTCATTTGCAACTACGAGAGATTGCATTATTTTAACGAGTCAGATTTTGAAGCAGTTATTCTAGACGAAAGTTCGATACTTAAAAATTTTGATGGCGCAATAAAATCACAAATAACAACTTTTGTTAGAAAAATACCCTACAGATTTTTATCAACAGCTACTCCAAGCCCGAATGATTATATTGAACTAGGAACAAGTAGCGAAGCTTTAGGATATCTCGGTTATACAGATATGCTTTCAAGGTTTTTTAAGAATAACCAAAACACAATTAAAGGAAGTCGTGCAGCGATAGCAAATGCTGGCTCTGAATGGTATTTAAAACCTCACGCAGAGGCTGACTTTTGGCAGTGGGTAGCTAGTTGGTCGACATCAATTAGAAAGCCCAGTGACTTAGGTTTTGATGATAAAGGTTATGATTTGCCAGAATTAAGAGAGATTAACACGGTAGTTGATAACGATAATCCTCTTGATGTAGAAGGTCAAATGCAGCTATTTAATTTACCAGCAATTAATTTTAGCGAGATTAGGGCTGAAGTAAGAGCTACTATTGACAAGCGTTGTGAAATAGCGGTCGAAAAAGCTAGTAATCACGATACTACTGTTTTTTGGGTAAATCTAAATGACGAAGCAGCAAGAATAAAATCTTTATGTAAAGATGCTTACGAAATAAACGGCAAGATGGATATAGATAAAAAAGAAGAGTTATTAATGGCTTTTTCCAATGGCGAAATAAATAAATTAATAACGAAAACTTCGATCACAGCGTTCGGTTTAAACTGGCAGCATTGTAATCATACCACTTATTTTCCAACTTATTCTTACGAGCAATATTACCAAGCTATTCGTAGATTTTGGCGATTTGGTCAAAAAAATCCGGTTGATGTGGATTTAATCTTGTCAGATGGGCAAACGAGAATAATGGAAAGCTTGGAAGTTAAAAAAGCCAAAGCAATTCAAATGCACGAGCAACTTTGTAAAAATGTCAATTCAGTTTTTGCAATCCAACTAAAAGAATTTTCTCAAAATATTATCAACCCTAAATTTTTATAAAAATGACAAATAAAGTAAAAGACCAAACGATAACCGATAATTATGCGATTTACAATGGAGATTGCGTTGAGGTAATGCCTACGATAAAAGACAATTCAGTAGATTTATCTGTTTATAGTCCGCCATTCTGCGGATTGTATAATTACAGTTCCGACCACAGAGATATGAGTAATTGCGCCACGAAGAAAGAGTTTTTAGATCAATATGAGTTCCTAATTAAAGAAATATCTAGAGTTACAAAAGCCGGAAGAATTACTGCCGTGCATTGCACAGATATATTTGACAATAAATGTTTTCTTTGGGATTTTCCGCACGAAATAATCAAGCTTCATGAAAAATATGATTTTCATTATAGAAACAGAATTACGATCTGGAAAGAGCCGTTAAAAGTTCGTATGCGCACAATGGTTCAATCATTAATGCACAAATTTATTGTCGAAGATTCAACTAAGTGCTTTACTGCGATGCCCGACTATATGTTAATTTTTACTAAGAAGGGCGAAAACCAAGTTCCAGTCACTCATGAATTTGGATTTAAAAGATATTTTGGGGAAACTCCAATCCTTAAAAATATTTTAACCGCCTTCAATAATGCTAACAATACAAGATTTAATGAGAATCAACTTTGGGAATATTTGCAAAATGAATTTAAAAACAGCAAAGACCCCAAAGCTAATAAACTTTCTCATTATATTTGGCAACGCTACGCTTCAAGCGTTTGGGACGACGTTAGAATTGATAATATTCTACCTTTTAGAGATTGTAAGGAAGATGACGATGAAAAGCACGTTCACCCTTTGCAGCTTGATGTAATCGACAGAATCGTTGAGCTTTACTCCAACCCTAACGAAGTTGTACTAACTCCTTTTATGGGCGTTGGTAGCGAAGTTTATTCGCCAGTTTCTTTAGGAAGAAAGGCAATAGGAATCGAACTAAAAGACTCGTATTTCAAGCAAGCTAGAATCAATTTAGACTTAGCTAGTAAAAGATTTGAGCAAGAAACAAATCAAGATAATTTAATTTAAATTCAAAATGAAAATATTAATCGACCAATCAGCTTTAAAAAAAGCAATTTCAACGGTAATCGGCAGCTCTGCGGTTAAGGGCAAATTACCAATTTTTCAAAATATTAAAATTGATGCTTCTGGAGGGAAACTTAATTTATCAGCGACGGATATGGAAACGGCGACTAATAACTCATGCGAGGCCTTAGTTAGTGACGATGGATCAATTACCGTGCCAGCTGCTACTTTTTTTGATATCGTAAAAAAGCTGCCAAGTGAGTCAAAAATTGGAATCGAGGTTGTAGATCAAACTTTATTAATCAAATGCGGCAGATCAAAATATAAACTACCTACCATGTCGGCAGAAGATTTTCCATCTTTTTCAGAATCTAAATTTGGTGCAGAATTTGAAATTTCTTCAAAGGATTTGATTAACCTGATAGATAAAACACGCTTTGCAATTTCTAGCGATGAAACTCGATATTACCTAAATGGCTTATGCTTAAATTCAGTTGAATCAGATGGCCAATTTAAGATTAATGCGGTTTCAACTGACGGGACTAGACTAGGATTATCAACTATAAATTCAGATATAAATCTAGAGTTCAGCGTTATTTTACCGAAGAAAACAGTTGGCGACATTAGAAAGCTTGCGGCCGAATGTAATTTAGCTAAAATCCGAATCTCAAAAAGAATAATTAAGATTGAATTTGGATCAATTACTTATTCATCTAAGTTGATCGATGGAGAATTTCCCGATTATAGAAGGGTGATTCCTACTAATAACGATCAGTTAGTTATTGTTAATAAACAAAGCCTTTTTCAGTGCTTGGATAGAATTTCAACGGTAGCGGCAAGCGATAAACACAATTCAATAAAGTTAATTTTTGAAAATAACAAATTGGTTTTAACAGCTTTGGGCGGCAGTGAGGAATTGGATATTAACTACCAAGGCGACAAAATCGAAATTGGATTTAATGCTAAGTTTTTAATGGATTTAATTTCGCATGTTGACGAAGAAAGCGTTGAAATGTTTTTATCTAAAAATTCAGCTCCAGCTTTAGTTAAAAGCTTAAATTCACAATTCATATTAATGCCAACTAGAATCTAAATGAATAGATGCCAATTCAAACAAGCCCGACTAACACTCGGGCTAACTCAGCAGAAACTGGCCGACAAGCTTAAAATCAATCACTTTCAATCTATTTCTAGAATCGAGAGGGGAGAAAGAAAAGCTAACGCCAGAACTTTAGAATTACTTAGAATTTTATTAAAAAATGATAAACGATACGAAAAAGGGCGAAAAATACCCGAAATGGTCTGATGATACATTTAAAATGCCGGCAGTGGGTCAGCCAGACAAAACTCAGAGCGAATTGCTGTCAGAATTGATTGATTCAATGAATCAGACGAATCAAGCAATATGTAACCGCTTAAAAGAAATAAATGACGAAAACAATAGGCTAACGACAGAGAATAATAAACTTACAGAAGACATCAAAACGATTTCGTTAAAAATATTAAATGTAGTAAAATGACAGCAAGATTTAAAAGAGGTGATCTAGTCGCTAAGTTTATCGAATCAGATGGGTTTAACATATGCTTGAGTCTCCCGAAAGTTTTTATCGGAAAAGTAACTTCGGCAAAAGAAACAGTTGATTTTGCACGTTGTCTCAAGAGTTACATTTACACCGTAACTCACAAATCTGGATCAAGACAGCATTATTGGGAGCAAGATTTGATGCCTTTGTCTGAGGTAAAAAATCGGCTTATTTCTATTTTAGAAGACGAATTGGCCGAATACATACAAAATTAAAATGATAAACATAAAAGACATACTCGCAGAAATAGCTGAGAATTCAAACAAAACTAAATTTTACAGGAACAACTGGAGCTGTTTCTCAAAGTACTTTGACAGCGAACATCAATATCAAGCCTTGATTGATGCAGGTAAGTTCAAGAAAATTGAAGGGATAATAAAGGAGAAGTCGGAATTTAAGTTTGAGGAGTTCGAGGCTACGCTGAACAATGCAAAATAGATCGATCACCAACCACAAGCAAATCAAGATAAGAGACAGAGATTGCGGCTACATACAGACAATTGAATCAGTTGGATTTAAAGCCGTAGAAGTAGAATATTTTCTAGATGAAGATTGCCGGCACCAAGGCATTATGTCATCAGAGTTCCCAATCTACATTAGAGAATTAGAAAATCGAGGCTATCGAAATATTCTCGCCCACGTCAAAGAAAATAATTTTGCAAGTAAAAAGATTCTTAAGCGAAATGGTTTTAAGAAGTTTGACCAAATCAGGAATATCGAGGTTTTTGTGCTCTTGGTCGGAATAGACTTTAAGCGCGGATACCTAGAGAGAGTAAAGGCGGCAATTGTAAATGATTTTATTTTTTAAATTAAATAAATATTTTTTTAAAAAAGATTTGACTATTAAAATAAGGATTAAATAGTAATTGAATCAATTAAACAAAATGAATTTATGAATAAAACAATTTCACCATCTTCAAGAAAAGAAATTAGAGAAATTTTAACTCACAAATGTGAGAAGATTCTTGAAAGCTACCAAAGCGACCAATATGTCTCAAAAGATAATTATGAGGAATATGTTCGTCATGCTGAAGAAGAAACCACCGAATATTTTCTGACTGGATTAGAAAGAGATTTTGATCAAGAATGTAATGATTGGGGATTTGATAAGATCGAAGAATTTGACCAAGATAATTTTAAGGATCTTCTTATCGAGGAAATCGAAAACTTTATTTTTTAAGAATATGAAGACTTATCAAATAAAAGTTACTCGCACTTTGAAGCGCTCAGGAATCGTAAGAGTCCGGACAATGTGCCAGCAAGAATCTAAAAACATCGCTAGGCAATTAGCAGCAAAGCAAGATGCTCATTGTTATATTGACGGCGATATTGTGATTGATGAGGTGGCTTACTCAAGAATCAAATGGGAGGACTCGGAAAAGCCGACTTACCAAGCCGAGGTTTTGGTTGGTAATAAGGATTTTAAAGAAGTTGAATTTTTTACAACTCGCAATGACTAGCTTATAAACAGCTTCGACTGGCAAGAATATGACTACTGGTTTAGTAGTGGTCAGCAATAATTTAAATTAAGAGGGAACATGACAAAGAAGAATTACAATTTTGGCGAAAAATCAAAAGAGAATTACAAAACAAAAGAAGGCTGGGTAGAGTTAGAAGTCTGGCAAACTCCAAAATATTTAATTTCTAAGGAAAAGGCCATAGAATTGATTGAATCAAATCAGTATGGTCTTGATGAAGGAGATTTTTGGATTCTTAAAAATCAAGGAGGAAAGAAACTTTGCTACACCGGCCTAATTATGAGCCATAACGGATGTCTAAAGATTAATGATAAAATGTCACCTGAATTGAAATTCAAACCATCCTCAGTTTCGTTCGTGAAAGACTCTGGGAATAAAGATAAAGTTCTTTCTTACATACACGAGGATCAAGGGGTTTATGAATTTGGGGAAATCTCGCCGGATAATTGTAAGAACGATTACCCCTACGCTATGGTTTTAAAGCGATTAATGGATAGGGTTATTTTAAAAAACAGTAAGGTAGGATTCTTTGGAATTTACTCCGAAGCTGAAAGCGATGATTTCAAAGATAAGCTAGAACCAGAAGAAAAAGCTCCCGCTGCAAAGAAAAACGCTTTCGGACTTTCTAAAGAATTCGCTGAGAATGTATCTGAAGACATGGGCGACATCCAGAAGAAACAGAATGAAGAGGAATTTGATTTGATTAAACTCTCTCTTAGTGGGCTAGGATCTGTTACAGAATTAGAGGGAGTTTGGGAGTCAAAAAAGAAAGAAATAGCATCACTGAAGAAATATGCAGGGGATCTTTACGCTGAACTCGTAGTTATCGCGGGTAAGGAAAAGGCTAAAATAATTGGGGAGTAGATGATTATTAAAAATTCTATCAAATGCCTAAACTGCAAAGACGAAATCATAAGCCGATCAAATCATGACTACGTGGAATGTAGTTGTGGTAGCGTCTCAGTCGATGGTGGCCAGTGCTACTTAAAAAGATCTGGTAAATACGAAGAAACCTCAGTGACCACGCACTCTTCAATCGAAGAGATTAGGGAGGCTTTCATGTGGGGGAGTTACGGGAAAAACGGAGATGAGCCTCTTAAGCTAATTAAACTGAAGGATTTAGAGGATAGCCATCTTTTAGCGATAATAAAAAGCCAAAAGAGACTTGGGCAAGAAATGATATCGCTCTTTGTTAAAGAATTACAATTTAGGAGTTAAAAAATTTCAAATTACTAACAATCAAAAACTAAAAACATGACTAACAAAATTGAAATAAACGGCGAAACATACATCAAAGAATCAGAAGTAAAAAAACATGCTAAATATAAAGCCTCTCCCGTGCAAATCGTGGTTCTAAATCGCGGCTGGATTGTAGTTGGTAATGTAAGTGAGTCAGGCGATAAAACTGTGATTCAAAATGCCGCCGTAATTCGCAGGTGGGGAACTGCTAACGGTTTAGGAGAATTAGCAATGAAAGGTAAATTGCCCGACACTATTCTTGATGCTTGCCCAGACATTACCACTGATACATCAAATGTTGTGTTTCTCATGAACTGCGAGCAATCAAAATGGACTGCTTAGTATGTCTAATCAATTCAATAAAGAGGATAATCATGTCGTCTTGACGGTCGGCAACAGCTACGGCAACGGCAACGGCAACGGCTACGGCGACGGCTACGGCTACGGCAACGGCAACGGCAACGGCAACGGCGACGGCTACGGCAACGGCGAGCGCTACTAAAATGAACTTCATTTTCTTCGATCCAAAAGACAAATCAGACTGGGGCGACAAGCAAGCAAAAGTCAGCGATAATATTAACAAAGGACTCGGTTTAGTTAAAGGCTTCGCTGTTATATTTGTCAGAGCTGGCACTAGCGAGTTTGATAAGATCAAGGCGATGCTACAGAAGCCAACTTCTACGCAAAGGGGTTACTACTGGTCGGTAGTACTTCCTCACATTAGAAAGGGGGCGGAAGAACATGGGCAATGCTACAAGAATGATGAAGACCTACACTATGACATAAAACAAGTGATGATGGATCAGTATGGGGTTTATGTAGAGAGAGTTTCTCAAATCACGGGGGAAGTTTATCGTGAAGGGGTTTCTGTTTCGGACGAAAAAGGAGATAAATCAAACACGGCTAAATATCTTGATGCTGTCATTAATTGGGCGGCTGATTTTTATGGGGTGATTATACCTGAGCCTAAAACAATAACAAATAAGGAGTAATAAATGCAACTATCAGGAAAGTGTAGAATATCAAATAAATGGTTAAACGGAGCAGTCGATAAAGATAGCTTTGATTTTGAAAATAAAGGTAAAATAGGGGTCGGCCGATTGAACTGGTCGGATGTTGTTAAGGGAAAGAATGGAGCCGATAATTCTTTTTCTAGCACTACGAAAAAGTTTATTTGCTTCGGAGCTAATATTGATTTTATCGAACAGAACCTAGGTCAATGGCTAGAGATTGTTGGCAATCTGAAAGGCGAGCAATTCACTAACGATAAGGGTGAAGTTGTTAAATATGATCAGATAGTGGTAAACGAGGTTAAACTATCAGAAAAGAAAATCGACAGCCATTCTTCGAGTAAGAGTAATGGTTTTGCGCCTGAGTCTAATCGTGATGAAGATGATTTAGACTCGGATGAAATTCCTTTTTAAGACTAGAGCCAGTAAGCCCCAGACAATAAACCCTCGGATTAACCCTAAGATTGAGATAAGTCTAGGGGTTTTCCTTGGGGTTTATTGTCTGGAGGCTTGATTTTATTGGCCGCGCGTTAAAATAAAATTCATCAATGACAAATAATGATCCACTTAATCTACAACAAAGACATCCCGAAAAATCCCAATACCGCCGATGAGTTAATTCTAGCAAATCTTGAAAATGCGCTAGAAACCAGAGTTCAACAGCTTTGCCATAAGTTTACTAATGAGCTAAATTGTGAATTAGAATATCAGACTGGAAAGAAACTTTTAGACTTTGTTCAAATCGACAATGGGGGGAAGATGGGCTTCGCGCAAAAGGCAAAGAAGAAGTCGGAGGGTACTAAAAAAGGTTTCCCTGATATTATCCTCGCGTTTGGAACTCCTTGCGGGCAACATTCTCAAATCATATGCGTAGAGTTTAAGAGAATAGCAGCGAGTAAGTCAGGGATAGGGATTGACGAAAGCCAGTTATACTATCACGATTGGCTTAATTCGATTGGCTTTAAGAGTTACATCACCAACGATCCAACATTCTTCCGCAATGTTATCTTGCAGGACGTGAAAGATTTCTTTAAAAAATATTTGACTACAATAAAATCATGATTAAAACTATTGGAAGACCAAGGAAATCCCCTGAGAATAAGAGCATTGTTATTCAATTCACTGCACCTAGGGAGTTTGATAAAAATCTTTCCGAGTTCGTGGGGGATGGCAATAAGTCTGAATTTATCCGAATTGCTGTAGAGCTTAGGATTAAGAAGGATTCTAAGATCAAATAATTTAAGGAATAAATGAAGCATTTTCTTTTACTTTTATTCTTATTGTCAGATGAGGCTATCTTTTTCGGATTGCTTTATCTAGCCATTAGTCAGTTACTTACTCATAATTACATCGAAGGCTCGGCGTTAATAATCGCCGTGGTTTTCTGGCAAAGGGCTTGGAGAGATGAATAAGGCAGAACTCCTAAACATAATCCAAATCTACAAAGGAGCGCTAGAAGCTATCCGCAAAGACAATGAAGGGGATTTTTCTGACTTTTCTAGGGAAATGCTTATTAACCACATCTTATCAGAAAAACGATTCTGTGGGCAAGTCCTTCGTAAGGTTAAATCAATTCTAAATGAAAAATGACTAAAGAAGAAGGCCTCAGACTAATCTTACTTAGTCTCGTTACTCTTAAACTTGCTAATGAAATTAAGTAGCCACGTTAAAATCGGGTTCCACATGCCTATCATCCTAAGAAGTAGAATCGCGACAAAGATGAACGCAATTGCGACCCAAGAATCAACCATAAACATTGCAATGCGATAAAGAGCATCAATTCCGACTCTAGCGAATTTAGCGAAGATAATAACTACAATGAGGATGAAAGCCCACCAAGTCTTTGATAAGCCTAATCTAGCCCAGTTTGTAGAAGGATCTGGTGCATTATTTAACGCCTCTTCTGTTGTCTCTCTGTTTAGAAGCCAATTTAGAGGATTAGGAATTCGGATCTTGCCTATAAAGGATTTAAAAAGATTTTCGATCTTTGTTGAGATTGAATCAATTGAGCTGTTTGTTTTTTCTTGATCTGATTGTTCTGTCATATTCTTAAAATTAGTTACACCAAGAAGTTTTTTTCTCGCCACGATATTCCCTAGCGAGTCCCGCTTTAATTAAGTTATCCCCCAGATTAACTCCGTCAATAGTTACTTCTGCTAATACTCTGCCACCAAATTTATCCCATTTGATTTTATCAAAACTGACATCTTTTGACTTAACAACAAGTGAGGTTGTAAGCTTAGTTGCAGACTCTCCCAGAGCAGCCTCTTTCTTGCATCCGGCTCTCCATCCTTTTTCTGGGGTGTCGATTCCCAAAACGCGCACGGAAAGCTTCAATTCTTTAGGAAGAAATGGCGCTTCAACTTGGATTGTATCGCCATCTATTACTTTCTTCACTTTCCAATGATATGATTCTGCGGCGGCTTCTGATGAAATAAGTAGGGAGATTATAAATAGAATTCTTATCATACTGCCTCAATTTTATTAGTTACTATCCACCTTCCGCCAACTAATTTAGCATTACCAAACTCGTTGCGATTATCTGATTCGTGTAGAGATGTTTGTAAATGTACGCAATTACGTTCGACAAAACATTTATCGACACTTATCCCGCTTTCTCTTATTGCCAAAACGATTTCAGTTGGAGTCATGTTATTAATTCCAAAATCACAAGCCAAAAATTGTGTATGTCGACTATTTGGAGCGCCGCCGACTGCTTTATTCAAAGCATCGCAACGGAACCCGCTTGAGATATGTATAGGATGATTTAAAGCATCCCTCAACTCTTGCATTTTTTTCGTTAGCACGATTCCCGCTGTCAGTTGATTAACATTAGGAGCATTGTCAATTCCCTTAGCTCTAGCTGTCACTGAATCAATAAACTCATGAGGCTCAAAGTTTGGCTGTCTTAAATTTTCTATTGTGATTTGGGCAACTGACATAAGAAGAATTGTTTTTCGTTGATTGTGTGGTAGCTAGTGTATTTTTCGATAGTCTCTTTGAATTCTGGATCTTGGCGCATTTTCCCAATATTCGCAAAATCTTTTTCTACAAGCCAAAGAGTGTTGTATCGCTCGCAAGAATAATCATGATTGGCAATCACTACATCTGTTTTCCCGCAACCACTTAAGGTTATCATTAGGAGTAGCGAGCACAGCATTCTTCTGGATTTCCCTGATTTTGTCCTTAGTTGAGATAATTTCATTTTGAATTTTTAATTGCTGAGATTGGGTTAAAATCTCATTTGCCTTCTCACATTCCCTTTTTCCCTTCATATAAAAATAGGTTGACATAGACAATGCGCCAACAATTGAAAGAATCAAGAGCGCGATTTTAATTTGTCCCATTATTTTCTCCTAAAGAATTTGTCAGCAATTGCTCCAAAGGACAATGCCACGCCGCCATAAATAAATCCATCTAGCGAGTTGTCAATGTCATTAAAGTTCGCCATTTCTGTCGTCAACATTGCGGCATAAATACAGAGGGCATTTTTGCCTACAACGCCATTTGCTAACATTACGAAGCCAAAAATCCTTTTAAGACTTGGCTTTCCTTTTTCTTCAAAGAAGACATCCGAAAGTTTTACTTTATGATTATCCATAAACTCCCCCAGAGATATGCGCCCCAAATATACTCACCTAATTGCCAGCCATTACCTCTGACCATGCCCTTTATTCTTTGGCAAATTTCCATCGAGACTAAATAAATAGAACCCATTGTAAGGCCAAGCGGTATTATGTAAATAGACGGCCTTGGAGCTTCAACGACCCAGTTAAAAATAAATAAAGAGTAATAGATGCAGAATGTCCACATTAACCCTCTGAGAGACATAGCAGCCCATCCACTTAGGACGGGGAGATTGTCTCCTCTGAACCACTTATCTAAAAGAGAAACATCATCTCTCTCGTGATCTATTTTTCTGTCAATCATTGACGTTAGGTATCCGCCCCAACCGAAAGAAGAGCCACCCAACATGCCGGAATAAAGCAACACAAAGCACAGTAAAGAATATTGATGAGGGTTTATGGCTGACGTAAAGACAATAGCGAAAACAACGTGGCTCAGGTGCTTGCCTGAGTTTTTAAATATTGGCTCTGCTTTCAAGGTGGCAGTCTGGAAGTCTAAGCCTCTATTCTTTTGTAGCCAGTCAGCGTAAAGAACAGTTAGCAAGCCACCTCTGATTTTATTCATTAGGGCACCGAGGAGAGAGATAAATAAAATCATTTTATTGCGTCAATAATTAAAACTAATTCAGGAGCGCAAAATCTAATCACGATTAAAAGAGTAATGCAACCAAGAAATGTAAAAGAAAGAAATACAGCTAGTCCGCTTCTCATCGGATGTTTGTCTAGAAATTGCAATATCAACTTGATTATTTCTAAAAAGACTGTTGATCTACTTTCTTTCATCTTTCTTCCTGAGTAAAGATTGAAGATCTCGCAACAATTCCTCATCGCCATCCTTCACAACTTCTTTCAGACATTGGTTTTCACCTTCGAGAAAATGTTTTCTAGATTGGTAGATTTTCAAAGCGGCTTTTATCTCGATAATATCTTTCCCAAAAGTGTCTTCAATTTTCTTCTCTAATTGAGTAAGTTTCTCGTTTACTTCTTTCTGAATGCTCGGCATGAGTTTATCGACTAAATCACTATTCGCACCTTGAGCAATCTTCTCTCCGCACCAGCGAAGGAATCTAATGAAGAAATAAGATATAGGGAACCATATTATTAAAATTCCACCATATGTGTCGACAATGATATTGTTGATGGTTTTAGCGATTTGATCCATTACTCTACCACATCGAACCAATCTTCTTGGCTCTCTTCAGTGTTATAAGTTGCATCTGAATAAGAGCAAGCATTGTAAATCCATTTGCCGTCCGTGAGTCTCTGAATCGGAATTGCCCAGCAGAGTGTAGAATTATCGTAACCATTATTGTCAGAAAACACTTTCATAAACCTCGCAAAATCGTAAGCTTGAGCTGTTATTGCTTCTAATTCTGTATCAAATACATTGTAAATCATTAAATTCCCCATTTGTTCATTAGATAAGTCTCAATAGTTAACATTTGTGCATCGCTTAATGCTTCGTCAAAAATTAGAAACTCTCCCATTTTCATTGCAATGCCAGTGTTTACCGCTCTATTTGCAGCTATTCTCATTATTAATGACGTGGCAAGTGAGCCGTTGTAAGTATCAGTATCAACTAGAGCGCCGTTTAATCTGATCACGATATTTCCAGCAAATGATGAGAGGCGGTAAGATGTAACAATAGATGTATTTTGCTGGTTGGTAACTAAATTAGCTGTACCAGTAACCCCTAAATTTGTTGAATTAAAGCGACCCATATACGACGCGGACGTGCCTGCGTCAATTTGGAAATCATTATCCGTTGAATCACCACTGAAAAAACTGGCAAACCCCGAAAGGTTTGAAGTCGGTTTAAAGGCACAAATTACGGTAAGGTTTCCAGAAGTTGCGATAGTTCCCATATCTAAATAATCGCCACTGGCGAAACTTATGGCGTTCAACCCTCCAATTGTTGATGAGTTTGTATCTGGTTGCACAGACCCACTAACTTGAGTAGCGTCAATCCCGTTGCCTGACCGATCTTTTATTAAAGATAAGCTGCCCACCGATTCAGTTATGTTGCTTGCTGAAGTGTCGGAAGCATCGTAGCAAGCGATAGGATTGTACATTGTTGGAGTGTTCCCAGATTGAGATACTGCTCCTAACATTACACTATTCCCCACTTGTTTATTAAGTAAGTTTCGATTGTGTCGATTTGGGTAGCTGATAGGTCTTGGTTGAATATTAGAAGCTCTGCTAAATCTAGCTTCAAACTAACATTCAATGCTCTATTTATGCCAATTCTCATTGCTAGTGATGAATTCATCAATCCGTTGTAAGTATCTGAACTTTTTTGCACGCCATTAAGTCTTACTTTAACATCGCCATCGGTATCAGAGAATCTGTAAGTAGTTAGAATCGCACTGCCCATTTCATTAGTAACGATAGTAGGCGCAGTTGTAGATCCTAGATTGCTAGTAAGAACACGACCGAGGTATTGACCAATTGCGCCGGAATCTATCTGGAAATCGTTGTCAGCAGCGTCTGCACTGAAGAAAGCCCCTGTGGCATTATTATTGCCTAGCGGCTTAAATACACAGATGATTGTGAGATTAGCTGCTGTTGCTACAGCTAACATTTGCAAGTAATCTCCAACGTCCATATACACCGTATTCAACCCATTTATAGTATGTAAATTGGTCGTAGGCTGTGCAGATCCAGTCGCTTGCACACCGTCAATCCCGTTGCCTGACCTATCTTTTATTAGAGAAACAAGATTAACTGATTCCGTTATGTTGCTTGCTGAAGTGTCAGACGCGTCAAAACAGATAATCGGATTGTACATTGTTGGAGTGTTCCCAGATTGAGATACTGCTCCTAACATTACGCCGCCAAAGCTCCAACTAAGTCCCAAGTATTACTTGATACCTTTGTTAAAACTACCGATTTATATTGAGCAGCTATTTTAAGACCTTCCGCTTTATTAATAGTGACGCCGGAGATGGGTGCAAAAGTCACTTGTCCTGTCCCAGCACGTATGATTTGAATTTGCGTTCTGATCGGAAATGCTACCGACGCATCAGTTGGGATTGTTATGGTTAAATCGGAAGTGTTGGTGCATCGGATGTAATCGTTTGCATCAGTTAGTGCTAAAGTTTTCGCTGTTGTCGATTGAGTTATAATAGTTGTCGATGATAATTCAGTTAGCACTAAATTGTAAGCTTGAACAGTAGAACCAATCGCTAAAGCTTTCACTTGCGCAAGATTTGTAACCTCACTATCCATCAAAGCCCCCGCTGCGGTTACATTGGCTGTGTCTGTAACGTCTGCCGATACTTCAATCCCGTTTAGCTTAGTTTTATCCCCATCTACAAAAGCTCCTTCGGTTAGTATGTTTTGCTTTGCACCAAATTGGGTTTGAATGGCTGAAGTAACTCCTTTTACATAAGCTATTTCGGTTAGGGATGGATTGGTTGCGACAGGCAGCGAAACTAATCCGCTAGTAGCATTTGTAGCTAATAGTTCTGAAGCTGTTAATGTTGAAATTGTCGCATTAGAGAAAGTAACACTACTGCCAGTTGTCAATGATTGATCCAGAAGTGAGAATCCAATTAATTGATCAGAAGTTATTGTAGGGTAAGATAAGAACAATAGGATCCAATCCGTCCCGTCGTATTGGTAAACTCCCAAGAATCCAGCAGGTATTCCGTTGAAACTGGATGTATAACCGTTATTTCTAAAGATAATATGGTTTGCAGATCCAGAGTTATAAAGATAGTATTTACGCCCCTCTAATGGGGTAGCTTCTGCAATTATGTCTCTGTCTAAACCATTTGGATCTAAGTAGAGGCATTGACCGGAGGAGGAAGTTAGGTTTAGATCTCCTGATAGGGTAGCGGCATAGACTGTATTGTTGATGGTGGTTCCATTGATAGATCCGCCAGTGATTGCAACCGCGTTAGCATTTTGTGCTGACATAGTGCCCAGGGTTAAGGCGCTTATCTTACTGTCAATCCTAGTTTCAGCCGCTTGAACGGATGGATATAGTACGTTGTTTATAGTTGAGAAGTCAGTTGCTTTATTAGCTTGATCTTCAGGAACATAACCTACGCCAGTTTCAAAGATTTTCCACTCACTAGCAGAGTTATAGTAAACCCAATCACCAATACTGAAGGTTTGAGATCCGCTCCCTAAATCTTGAGTTCCGGCAACGCTTACAATATAGTATGAGCCTTGTAGACCGATGCCATCAGCAATAGATGGAGTATTTGTTGAAGCATTCCAAAAGCCTTGCTCTGTAAGAGAGCCAGAAGAGATTGGCGTAAGTAGAGATGTTAATAAAGACATGTTTATTTAAGATTAATTGTTATATCATTAATTTTTAGAGGGCTTTACTCATAAATCTTGTTTATGTCAAAATTTTGCACTGCCTCTAAGGCTGTTATTTTATTGCCCTTAATATCTTTGTAGCTTCCGGATATGGTGATAGATTCAACGTCAGATCTTCTTAGGTCGCAAAGATTGTATTGTAGATTTTTCCTTTCTTCGTAGTGATGAGCGATGCTGAGAATTTCTAATTTAGTGAGTTCAATTAATTCTTTTTTTCCATCAACATAGCATCCCCAAAGTCTAGTAGCATCATTAGGCATTAATATTGCCGATTGAAATATGTTTATTTCTGGATCTGTTGCTACATAGTATGATTTCCCATCTATGGTTTTAACTAAGATGTTCTCAGAAAGAATATTTATCCTTAAGGATCTTATCTCATTCTGCTTATTCTGGATCGTTTTTTGCAGGAGGTCTTCTTTTTCTAATTTCCCACCATCGGCAATCCATTTTTCGACTTCTGCATAGTCTCTATTTAGTGGATCTTTAGGAATTGAAATAGATTCATTAACTAAATATCCAGATTCTAATTCTTTTACTGTTTCTATTTTCATTTTGAATTTTGATTAAAGTTCTGAGTCTAAGGTATAGTGGATCCCGTATAAATTCCCTTGAGAGACTGTCCCGTTGTTATATAATGAAACCCCGCTAGTTCCTAATCCTTGATTAGCTCCAGCGTTAGAATCAAAGCCAGCTAGATTTCTCCACAAAGCATTTGCCGCAGATGGATTGTAGAAAGTAATTGAAGGATTAGATCTTAATTCAGGATCGAATCTTTGATCGATACTAGCTGTTCCAGCGGTTGTTCCTGTGGCTGCGACAACCAACATCCCCCCAGTTCCTGCATTTTGAGCGGGGGCAGTGCTGTAAGGGAAACTTTTTCTATAATATCTTTTGCATAAAAATAACTCTTCTTGGAATGGTCTTTGTTCAAATGAGGTAGCGACTGATCCGGCTTCTAATTGAATACCACAAATTCTAAAATTATTAGCAATATTATCACAAGCATTTACTTGATTTGATGTTCCAAAATAAGTACCGGTTTGCCATGCGTTTGCTGTTGTTTGATATGTAGATCCGGTTGCTAAATTAAATTCTACATATAACCCAATTCCATTTGTGTAATTCCAAGTTCCTGTTGAAGGTGATGCTGAAACAGTGATTGTTTTATATTCCCATGTATCAGTAGTATTAATTGTATATTCTGCAACATAAGAACGATCAGCACCACTATTTCTAAATGAACAACAATAAGTTCCTGTTTTTGTTGCTTTAACCCAAAATGAAATCGTAAATTTTTTTTGGGCAATAGGTAAAAAATTATATCCTTCAATTGGTTGACGAATCATTGTTAAGTCACTTGCTCCTATAGATGAATCTATTGTTGTGCAATCAATTAAAAGAGAATAATTAAATAGTCTTCCGGCTTGAGCAACAGTAGGAACATCTATTGATCTTGTTAAATCATGAACCATTACACCACTTTTATAATATCCCCATCTATCTGCAGAATAAGTACTGTTAGCCACAGAACTAAAAGAAGTACCTCTTTGCCAAATATTAAAATCGCCGTTGATAATGGCGTTTTGATTGATAGCAACCTCCTTAGGTTTTATTAACCATGCGGTATTAGCTGAATCATATCTTAATTCTAAATCTTCATCAGCAGAAATATCACCTTCGTCTGGGTCAGTAACGCCATCTTGTTTTTTAATACTAACGACGCCAGCAGAATTGACATTTATTGTTGAAGCTCCTGTATTTGCATTGCCAGGTCGGTATTTAATGTGCATGCCATCAAAATATCCTATTGTTCCATCAACCGGACTTTTAAAAGAGCCTTTTGGGGTTAGAATATAAGTATTTGCTGATCCACTGTCTGTGTAGAAGTTACAAGCTGCATAGCGCGCAACTCCGGTAGCTTCTTGATAGTCAACCGCATCACTTAAAGTCTGCCCAGAACTCTCGATTATATTGTTTGTTTCATTTTGGTTTAAGTTGAGCCAAGTAGCATCGCAACTAGGTGCAGAATTATCTACGAATACACTATTTTTTCCTGCCATAAATTATGAATTTTGAAATATTAAGGTTGTCATTGATGGTTTTAGAAGTTCAAACAAGCCACGAAGTTGTGAAGCTGGTGCGCTTGGAGTAAACGGAACGGCGTAAGGAGGATAAGAGGCCAAATCAAGATCTGGCCCTTGGATTATCCAGGTAAATCTTGCTGCTTTACTATTTTTCATTGGAACAAACGGCGGAGTATACGGGGGGTAAGCAACCTCTATTCCTGGTGTTATTGTGATAACAACTCCTAATAATGCAGCTAAATCAATAAAGTCTTGAGCAGTTAGAACTCCCAGACTTCTTAGTTTAATTAGGATGTTATTTCTGCGATCTTCTAGCGTTAAAGATGAAGTTTCTGTGAATACGGAGTTAGGAATACCAACAAATCCTTCCCAAAGTTTAATATAATTAACGTCTTGAGTAGTTAAGATGTTTGTGCCATCCCAAACGGATTGGAATATGGCGTCAACTCTTTGCAGTTCACCGGATAAGCCAGTTAATAGTTTATAAAAATTCTTTCCCTTTATATTTTTAGCTGCAAATAAACGATCATTAGGTAAATACTGAGCTAGCGCTTGCTGATGTTGTTCTAATGTGTGAGCTTGGAATTTAGACATTTAATAAGTTATTACTCCTAATGTTCCAATTTCATTTAATCCAATAGTAGTATTGCCACTTGGCACAGATAAAGTATAAGTTGGTACTGTACCAGTAGAATCTATAACCTGGTTAAGAACTCCGTTTAAATCGGCAAGTTTAATATTTTGTCCAATATTATTAGAGATTCTAAAGTAAGCATCTAAAGCAGATGAGATAGCAGTTTTCATAGCGACTGTACTTGGGGAGAATGAGCTAAAAGTAATTGCAACTGGTACTGCTACTGGAGCAAATACGATTACATCATCATCGCTCATGTGAGCTGGCTTAATCTCAAGAATTTTATCTCGAACTATATTTACCTCTGTTGAGCTAGGAATAATTGAAGTATCATTATCTCGTGTAAACCCAATTCTAACTTGCCCTTCCTCAACGTAAGAATAAGAAGCAGCAATTGTGCCGGTGGCAGGAGTGCTTGGAGATCCGCTGACAACATAAGCAAAGGTATCCGCATCAATAACAATTACCCTGGTATCTATAACATTATATTCAGTTTCTACTGCCCCAGTTATTGTTATGTAACTCCCATCAACTAGTCCGTGATTAACCTTTGTAGCAGTAGCGATTTGATCGTTTCTTACGATAGCGGAAATAGAAATAGAAGATGATGTTGTGTTAGGAGAAAATACCCAAACCCTAGTTACACCAGAAATTTTTTTAGCTTGGGTTACTAAAGCTCCAGTATTAAAAAAGGAGAAAGGATATTGTACTCGATATAAAACTCTTGTGCGATAAGAGCTTTCGTCTTCGACATCAGTTCCACCGGATATTTCATTAATATCAACATAAGCAGAGTTGGTAACGCCAGAGATGGGGCTGCTTAGAGTTAATAGACCACCAGCAGCAACATTAGTATCATCTCCTTCAGCTGAAGAAGTTACAAGAACTGAGGCTGTAGTCCATTGAGCAGAAATTGTACCACTAGCTGTACCAGCAGTGCCTGATAATGTGTATTGAAATTGTTTTGAAGAGGTAACGGTAATTGATAAATTCGTTCCATTAAAATCAGAAGGAGTTGCACCAGTAATAGAGTCAATAATTATGCCACTAGCTAACCCGTGCGCTGATGTGAAATTTACTGTAACTGTCGTGCCAAGTCTTGATACTGAACTAGCAGTTACAGTGCTAGTAGAAATAGTAGAGGCGGCAGAAGTGGCATAAGAAATGCCTGAAGCGCTTTGAAGAGTTGTGTTAATTGGAATAGTGGTCGTATCTACTCCAGTGAATACAATATTTCCAGTAGCTATTGTAGCGGGGTTTAACTCAATACCGAAAAAACTACCCCATCTCGCGACATAAGTAGATGAAGCAGTTTGAATGAAAAATTCGGCAATCATTATAGAGATCTTTTGATAATTATCAAAGATTCTAAATGCCGAAGCCTTCACAACTGAAGTCAAATATGAGGCAGGAAGAAACGACCCGCTGTCTGGAAGCTGCGCGGTAACATCCGAGGTTAGTCTGTTATAGACCTCCGTACGACTGGAGGGTAGGTTTAAAGTCATTGCAGGGGTGATGCAACTTTAAGGTTATTGTGTTGTCGCTGATCTTACAGTTTCAAGCCACAGATCATAATATTGTACATATTGTGTATCATCATTACGAATGATTGAGATTTTCGCGGTCATTAATTCGTTGTCAAGAATTATTTCAATATCTAATTCTTTTGCGATCCCTGTATCTAAATACCACTGAAAACCGTCCTCTAAATAATTTTGAGCTAGTAAAGCAATGTCTTCATCAGCACGAGCTTGAAATAATGTCCAAGTTAAACTTCCTTGCTCGAATCCGTCTTGGTTTAATTGATTACCAGCCCAGCCGCCCCTAGACCTAGGGTCTTCAATAGTTTCATCTCGCTTTTGGCAATAGCAGGTCATTAAAAAAGAAGTCTCTAATCCTGAGTCCAAAGTAAAGTCTCCATTGGTAAAAGTAATGTCATATACTCCCTCGGAATCTAAAGTTAATTTTATGTCTTTGATAGTCATATTATGAAGCAATTAACCCATGAGTTTTCATGGTTGTTAGAATAGAAATGATAGCAGTCCTAGCCTCGCTATCAATAGTCGCCCCTCCAGATGGATCCGCAATAGTAGATTGTTGTGCACCGACTACTTGAGTTTCAGCCACCTTATAAACTCCTTGAATATTTACATCAGCACTAGCACTAAGACTAGGAGCGGTAATATTCACAGCAGTTGTAGCAGAAATATTTATACTTGGGGTTGTATTGTCATTGAGTGCGTTAATATCTATTGATCCGTCTTGTTTTAGGTGAATTTTTGTACCAGTTGATGTATAGATTAATTTTTCACCAGAGGCTATTGAGATAGCGTCAGAAAGATTAAAAGGTAGCGCATATTTTTGAGTAAACTCACAATTAAGAATAAATACTAAAACAGGGCTGCCAATAGATGGATGGGAGTTTTCCCCCCAAGGGTTATAAAGCACAGCGGTTTCTATTTCATCAGAGCCAGGAATGCTAATTTGCACTCTAATGATAGGGAATGTATTATCAATTAAGGTTATTGTGCCAATTCTAGGTGCGTCATTCATACTAATAATGCCGCATTAATAGTTGATTTTTTACCTTTCTTAATGGCTGGCTTGAAAGTAGAGTGAGTATATGAATATTCATTAATAAGGGTTAATTCGCAGATAATTCCTTCAGAGTTACTTTGTTTATACTTAACAGCCCTAATGAGATATTCATCATCTAATTCATATCTGTCATCAACTAGATAAACTTTAGTATTAGCTTCCCATAAAGGATTAAGTAAATTTAATTGAGTATTATTAAAAGTGCTAGTTAATTGCTGTCTAAATCCAGCAACTCTACAAGTATAAGTAAAGCCTTTAGCTTTGCGGATATTAAGCTCCCATTTTGCTCTATCCTTACATAAGTCATTATTAAGGTTTGACACTACCGCATAAAACTTACGACTTGCTCTTATATCTAAATCATAAACTACTCCTGAATACGCAGCGGTACTTGATCCAATCGGATCTATCTTATTTTTGTCATCATCGCTTTTTTCTTTTTCATCTGCTGTTAAACTCGCAATGCTGCCAGTAGTCCACTTAGAAGCGATTTTATATTCATGGAATCTTTCCGCCATGCTGTCATTATAATTGGCGTTTATAATGTTATTAGTCAGGCTATTTCTATCATCAGATACTCTCTGTAGAATAGTTGTGGCGGATATTGCCCCAATCTTATCAATAGTTATATTCCCATCCCCATTAGTTCCAACAATAATTCCTCTTTTATCAGCAAGTCTTCGGATTAAATCATAAGCACTCTCACTGGAGTTAAAGCCAATTCCTTCATTAGTCTGGAAACCTGCGATAGTCCCATAGTTATTAATTATAGAAATCTTACTAGATCCTAGATCAGTTCCATTAGGTTTGGAAAGACTATTTTTAGATACAATCTCATATCCGACTAATGTTAATAATTTTACAAGAATTTGTTCAAATCCGATAGGTGGTGTAAAAGTTTTATTTGATAATCTACTGTCAATAAAGTCGCTTGTTTTATCTCTACCTGTAACAACCATTTGGCTAGAGTCAGCATTTTCTGAGATCTCTACTTTATCTACATATCCAGTTAATCTTCTTTCCCCATCAATAGAGATAACAACTGCCTGCCCTTTCTTAACGGTATGGGTTGAATCCGCAGGAATATTTGTGGTAAGAGTAAAGTCATTACCTAATTGCTCTAAGTCATCATTGATCTCAACTGATTCCCATCCCGTGTAAGTTTTTTCATCAATATCAACAGTAATTTTATTAATAGCCATTTTACTCTGATAAAACAGTTATGTTTCCGTAGGCAAAAGCTGGATCTTCAATGTCATTAGCATCAATAATCTCTTGCGATCTTACTGATGATCCATAAAGATTATAAGACAATATACTGGTAGGAACCGAGTTAGTGAAAATGACCTTTTGGTAAGGAAGATTAAAACGAAGGTTCTCTAAATAAAGTCTATTTTGATTCCGCATATCTTGTAGAAGATAATAGGTATCCTCATCGAAAGTGTTCGGGTCTAAACTAAGAAAAGATGTATTTAATTGAGAAATAACTTTGTTGATTTGTTCTTGCGATGTAAAGTCAATATTAATTGACGATAAATAGGCAATATTAAGAAAAGCGGCATTAGAAAAATTTTGCGTGGCAGTTCTATTCTGATTAATTGAATCTACTTGAGCAGAGGAAGCTCCAATCAATGTTGGTGAAGTAGTATTTACATTACCATAAGCGGAATTAAAAAGATGTTTAAAGTTATCTGTAACATTTGCCAAAGCTCCAAAAATAGCATTAAGTCTATTAGATAGATTAGCCGGTGTCTGGATTAACTGTGTTAAAGAGTTTTGAAAATCAGCAATATCGGTTGTGATTGCGGCTGCTTCATCGGCTATACCGTTAATTGTTGCGACAATGTCTGTAATACTATTAGTGACTTCTTGTATGCCATCTCTCAAGTCATTAAATCCATCAATGAAAGAGTTATACCCATTAATTGCGTCACCAAAATATGTTTCATTTGCCGCGCTAATTTTATCATAAATACCACTTAGAAATCCAGCATTACCTACTTGAGATTTTGGATACTTGTTCTCATCACTCTCCATGAAGGTTAGAGTAAAACTACAAAGGTTATTTTCTTCTATAAAGTTAGAAATACGCGAAGCTGATGTGGGGACAACTTTTTTAACACCAAATTCAGGATGGGTTAATCTTCCTAGCCCTTCAGTTTCTAAAGCAGTCTTAAGTTTCTTAATTGCTTTCTTGTAAGCAGATGCGGTTGTTTCTTGGATATTAACTGTGAGTGTGTAAATACCAGAAATCTTGCCATTATCTTGAACATAACGAGTATTGGACTGAGGATATTCATGCACTACTGTTTTACGGCCAATTTCAGGCTCTTGAGCTACCCTTGCGTAGAATAAAGCAGTAGTTCCACCTATTTTGTAACTAGCTTTGTAAAAACCGTTTAAAACTGTCATTAGTAAACACCTCCTGCTGGGCTTAGGGTTGATCCATTTCTTACAGAAATATTCTGAGGCACCCTAGTTGTTGTGATATTTTGAGGTACATTGCCTGTAAACTCAATAATAACTTTTTGATCTTTTAGGAATCCTACTATTGTTGAGATGTCCTGTAATAACATATTGATTCCTTGAAAGTCTTTATTCTTTAGTTCGTCTTTCGCCCAGGAAGAAAAATCTCCTTGCTCTCCAACAAAACTGGCAGCTACAGCGGATCCAGCATATTTGGCAGCAGTAAACGGAGATTTAAGATAGTCTAGGTATGTCGTTCCCATAATATTTCCCGTTCTTTTTAGAACTTTAGATGATTCAGAATCCTCTCCTTTCGGCAAATGGTCTGCGATTAAATTAACATCTTCGATAAATTTATTAATCCCTTGAGTCAGAGATGTTAATGCCCTTACTCCTCCTATTTGGGCTGGATAAGTTAAATCTCCTATCGAAGTCCCTAGTTCTTGGAAAGCATTAGATAATCTACGTTCTTCGTTGCCTAATTTATGGGCTTTTTCAAGCATTTGCGCTCCAAACATTTCATCCATAACCAATATCAACTCTTTCAAAATTGGAGCAGATTTTAATTTACCCGTTGCCATGTATTTAGAAAACATCTGCGAGGAGTTTTGCTCATTAACATCTTTTATGCCGCTTCGTTGGGCGACTCTTAGAAAGGCTTTATGTAACATAGGCTTAACGCCGGGTAGTTGCTGCATTTGCAGATTGACTTCTTGAGCGTTTAAGACCTGCTTAGTAAGCATATCTTGGAAACCTCTCAAGGTGTCACTTAAGGCCGGACTTGATAATCCAAGTAATCCACCATATCCACCGACTTTTTCTATTAGCCCTTTAGCTAAACTAGAATCAATATTGCCACCAGTTCCTAAGATCTTGAGATAAGATGGGGCTATATCTGAGAATTTCATACCATATTTATCAGCGACTCCTCTTAGGTAGCTAATCTCACTTGCAGATGTGGCGTCTTCAAGCCCCTTCACATTCGGAATCAATGCGCTTAGTCCAGCTCTTAGACTATCCATCTCAACAGTAATATCGTGAATTGCCCTCGGCGTTCCTATTACTTTGTCAATGACCGCATAATACCCCATAGCCTTAGCTACTCCACCGAATGAAACTCCTGATCCTCCACCCCCTCCAGATACTGGTTGGCGTGATTGTGGAGAAGCATCTTCGTATTTGCCAGCTTGAGGATTGAAACGGATAGGTGTGTAAGGGCCAGCAAAAGTCTTCCTTGTATTTCCGAGGCTTCGTGAGTAAGAAGCGGCTTGGACAGCATTTCTTTGGGTTACTCTACCCATTCTTTCTAAGCTGCTAGTAAGGGCGTTAGTTTCTCTTATAGACTTACTAATGCCAGAGGCGGCTGTAAGAGTTTTGAATTTATTTTGTGTTTTTAGTAAAGTTACATCTAATGATTCAGCAGCTCTCTTAACACCGAGCATCTCGGTTTTAAACTTCTTGGTATTAACGGAGTATTTATCAAGAACCTCTAAAATGTAGGTTATTTTATCGCTCATCTAGCCCCCTTGGTTTTAGCGGCTCTTCTTTCGGTTTCGACACGTTCTTTCTCGGAGTCTTTGATAGCTATCTCATACCATTCAAAATACTCAGGAAGGCGCATGTTATTAATGTCATTAAAGGTAAAGCCTTGCCCGTATTTTAGGAAGCTGAAGACTGACTCTCTAAATCTTCGCCTTTCTCCTTTGTCGGTAAGAAAGGCAATACATCTAAAAAACTTTCTTCATACTCCTTAAAAAGAGCTGTAGCTGCAATAAAGTTAAGGTCATCTAACTTAAGCTTCCCTTCGGAAGGAACGATATAACCTTTTTTAGCAAGAAGTTCGAGAGTCTTCAAAAGTTTATTGAATCTCAATAGATCCATTACTTCATCAGAATCAGAGAGTTTAAGAGCGTAAAGAATAACTTCTCTGGTCTTCTTAAGTTCTCCCTTAGCATCGAAATAACTTGCTTCAGAAAGTAGAGTGTAGTCTTTTTTGGTGATTAATTCCATGATTAGCTAGTGAGAGTTAATGTTGAACCTTGCCAAGTTAATGAAATGTTCCCATCAGGAGTTTCCATAACTTCAGGATCGTTCATTAAAGAAGCTGATTTAATTTGCTGAGTTTGACCAGCGCCATCTGGTTCAAAGGTAAGAATATTTGCGCCAGGATTTGATTTCCAAGTTTTAATTAAAATTCTTGGATCAGCATCAGAATCCAAATCTTGAGTGATTAAGTCAAAAGAAATTTCTGAAATATTAGTTTCTAGGTTTTGAGCTGGAACTAATAAAACCGAGCGTCCAGAGACTTGTACGCGACTGGTAGTTTCTCCATAACCGCCTTTAATCTTAAGGGAGCTTTGAACAAAAGGAACAATATTTCCATTAACGTAGATTTTCTTTGGGGTGAAAGACATATCTCAAATTACAAATTAGGGGTTAAATCAAAGTCAAATGTTTCTAGTTGACCCATTAAATTAAAGCTCATTGAACCACTGACTGAGCCAATTGTTGTGTCCACATTTACGACAAGATTCTCTTGAAACTCTTGTAATAAAGTAGCGGAACCTTGAAGAACTGCGTAGTCAGGGCCGGATAAATCTTGCCATAATCCTACGATGTAAGCTCTAATACCTTTTTCAGTAGCAACGCGGATTAACGGGTTGTTCGGATCATCGCCTTGAGTTAAAGCTGATTGAGCATAATAATTCTTTAAATTTCTAAAGATGTATTCTCTAGCAGTCGTAGCGCAATCAGACTTATTCATATTTTTATAAGTCCACCCATCAGCAGTTGGGGTATCTAACTTGTAAGCGGTCATCCAAAGTGGGTTAGTCACTGTAACTGTTCCACTTTCATCAGGGCTTAAAGTAGATCCACCTAATTCAGCTAGTCCTTGAATCTCAGTGAGGCTAAATGCTTTTTCAGCAGGAAGAATAGCCAGATTAACAAGTTTCATGTTATGGTAAGGGATACCAGCTAAGAAAGCTCCACCTCTGTTATTCGGGCTTTGCATGTATTGGCTAATAGAAGCATTTGATTTAAAGCGTAAAGCTCTAATAGCAGCTATATAAGCAGAAATTACATAATCTAACTCAAGTTCAGAGGCGCCTTTCCAATCAGAGTCAGCGACAATTTTATTGTTTAGATAAGTAATAACTTTAGAAGCTAATGTAGCAGGAGCTAATGCGGTTTGGGCATTTGCATAAGTTGCAGTTTTGCAAACAAAACCTACGCCATCAAGAATAGCATTAGAAACATTGAATTTAGCTTCTAGGTGAGTTTTGATGTCAGCTAGGAAAGCTACAGGAGAAATGATGTCATAACGAAGAGTATCAATCTTAGCAAGAACACCTGTTAGAGAAGGATCAGTTGCACCAGAAGTTAGGGCTGTTAAAGCGCAAGTCACGCCGCTTGGTAAAGATTCAACTCTTAAGCCAATGTTATTTCCTTCAGTTCCTTTGTTCTTAGCTGTGAGAGTTACAGTCCCGCTTGAATTGGATGCGGTAATAGGTGAATTTAAATCACCAGTAATAGCGGACTCAATATCATCTCCAATAGTTGTGGCTGTTGAAGATGTTGTTGTAGTGATTGCATAGCGACTCTTGGTGTAAGAACCAACTGTCAAATAGAAAGTTCCAGCAGTAGGAGTGCTCGCACCTGCAACTACTGAACCAGTAGCAGCAACGCCAGATCCATTATCAGAAACGATAATAGCAGCTAGTGTAACATTCGGAGCAACTTGCTTGAAAGCATTAATCATTAATGCGCCAATTGATCCAGCGCCACAAAGGTCATTGCCAGCAGTTAAGCCACTACTGACTTCTGAAACTAATGCACCAGTAGTGAATGATCCAGAAGTAGTTCCTTGGGCTAAAATCAAAGGTTTTCTTGCGGCAGGAGTAATCTTCTGTAGAGAAGATACTAAATTAAATGTAGATACAGGATATGCGCCAGCCATAATTATTTAGGTTTTTTTGTAGTTGAGGTAGGTGTTTGGATCTCGAAGTAAGATTTATTATCTTCAAATCTTAATTGTTCGTACCAAAATGAATGAATAGGTACCCCACTGGCATCAGCATCTATTTCAATAAAGCTCTCAGTCTTATGAGTCTTCTTTGAAAGTGGACTATAAAAGTCTTTTAGAAATTTAATCTGTAGTTTCATGATAGATTTAAGGTGGTGACTTAAATGACAGTGAGCCGTGGTGAAGCCCGATGGCAATAAAGATTTTTTAAAAAAACATTGCAATTCATTTTTTGCTAAAGTAGGATTTTTTAACTTTAACAAATCTCAAAACCTCGAATGGATTATTTAGACCCTAGTTTTTTAGCTCAAATAGCCCAAGAAAGTGCAGATGATACCTTGCGTGGTAGCTTTAGAGATTATTTCAAGAAATTTGCTTATCCTTTTATTCATCCAGGCACTCCATTGATAGAAACTTGGAGCATCGATTTGATGTGCGAATATGCTCAAGCTGTAGCTGATGGGGAAATACCAAGATTAATTATTAACATTCCTCCTGGACTTTTAAAATCTACTATTTGGTCTTCAGGACTTCCATCTTATATTTTAGGGCGTTCACCTTCACAAAAAATCTTTGCTATTTCTAACAAAGAAAACCTCGTAAACCGTAATATTGGCTGGACAAAGAGGATTACTGAAACAAAGAAGTTTCAGAGTATGTTCCCAGATTTTAAGCCAGATGATAGGAAGAATACCGAGACTCACTTTAGAACTACTAAATCTGGAGAAATGCAAGGATTTGCAACTGAAGGAAATATCACGGGTGAACGCGCTCACTTACTCCTATTCGATGATTACATGTCTTCAACGATGATGCAGTCAGAGGCCACTAGGAATAGGTTACTTGGAAAATTCGATGATACATTTGAGCGAAGGGCGGATATTGTAAGAAACTCCATTGTAATTATTGAACAAAGACTCGGTATTAATGATTTAACTGGGTTTATCACTAGGACAAGAAAAGATGAATACGAACATTTGTGTCTACCAGTTCAATTCGAGAAAAAAGAATATTTTAATATAGGTAGTTTTAAGAAAGAGGTCGAAGAGGGGGATTTATTAGCCCCAGAACTTCTCACGCAGCAAAAAGTTGACCAATTAAAAAGCCGTATAGTCGATCCAGAGACGGGTATTGCTAATGGTAAGCAGATTTTCTTTACTCAATACATGCAGAAACCAGTTGCAGAGGGCGGGAATATGGTTGATATGAAGTGGTTTCAGAGGTTTGATTTGGCTAATTTGCCTTACATGACATTCGATACCATCTATGTAAGTGCAGATACAGCGCAGAAAATAAAGGAAATTAATGATCCTTCTGGGTTTTTAAAGTTTGGAGTAAAGGGAAGCAGCATTTACTTGCTCGACAGATATAATAAGAGGGCAATTTACCAAGATACCAAGGCAAATTTGTTAATGTTTGCGGCAAAGTTCCCAGTAGCTAATTTTCTACTAATTGAGGATGCGAATACAGGATCTTCTTTGATTCAAGAGCTTCCTAAAGAATGCAGCTATGGTATTGTGCCTCTAAAGCACGGTGGAATCAAAAAAGAAATCCGTTTTTATAATGCTACAGGCGCAATGGCCAATGGTAATATTTACTTACCAAAGGAAGCTACTTGGCTTTTTGATTTTGAAGAGTCTTTAATGCAATTCCCTAATGGCTCTCACGACGAAGACCCCGACTGTTTGGGGCAATTCATTAATTATTATAAAAACAACTCTATTGATTGGGAAAAATTATTTAGTGTATTCTAAGTTCTTCGATTATTGAACCGATCCTACGCCAGTAAAAGCCCAGCCTAAGATTGGATTAAAGAATCCAACAATATTAGCCGCCAAACCAAAATTATCTTTAAGCTCCTTTCTCTTTTTCCTATCATCATCAGCATATTTTTTATCTAAACCTTTGCCGATAAATTCCATCTTCTCGGAATATTTTGTGATTAGATAATACTCATCAGGAAACTCTCCGACTTCCCTCTCATATCTTTGCTCATTGCTATCTTTCATATTACCCATTCTGTACCAAGACTCATCGTAAACATCACCTGTTTGGATTAGTTTTCTCATGCAGAAGTGGAGCTTCCTGCGATTATCTAAAGTATAATACCGATCTGGTAAATGAGTCTTGGGGTAATACTCAGGATAATATTTTTCGCAATCAGATAGAAGGCCGTTCACTTGGACTTGAGGTAGATTGTAAAGGTCTCGATCAGAGCCGCGATAATTTGCTTGCACCTCAGTAGAAATAAAAAGGCAGATAGTGATTAGCAGAATTTGTTTCATAGAAAAATCAATTAAATTCTGTGGTGTATTCTAATTACTATGACCCTTTTTATTAAGATCAAACAGATTAATCAACATCACCTACAATCTCCATCACGCTAGTATCAAAACCTTCGTTATCAATAACATCGAAATCGAAAGTTCTAAAGGCTGATAAATCATCTGGAGCAACCGCATCACTTTGATTAGCCCAACAAGAGGCTTGGAAGGTGAAGTAGTGAGCATAATAAGAGCCTGTAAAGGCTTTCATACCATTTGCAACAGGAGTTAGACGTGAATAGTAATCATCGCTTAACCCACTTGAAGGAGCAAACCCTAGAAGAGCTTTATAAATATGAGGTTTGTAAGCTGCACCAGCATCTCTCGTGACAATATAAGAAACTTCATCATTAGTCGCACCGCATGGCAGAAAAATATAAATCGTTACATTTTGATAAGATTGCTCTCTGACTGCCAAACCAGGAGCATTGTAACTTACTGCGTCCGTTCTATTGAAATTATTTTTATTTACATTCTCATCATCCAGGACAACAAAAACCCATTTATTAGATTGTCCAGAAGTCGCCACGCTAACGAAGTAATCAGAAGCTCTCTCGTAGGTAACAAAACCTGCAACTGTTGGCCATACTCTGGCCGAAATAGTTCCTTGAGCTGGGCTATTAGGAGTTGAGGTAATCGCGTAAGTAAAACTTGCAGAGGTAGGAACCGTTAAGATTGTTTTGTAACCGTTATAACCTTCTTTATATTCGAATATCTGGGTGATTGTGCCAGTAGCAGGAGTAGTAGGGCTTCCGCTTACCTCGAACATGAAAGTTTTTGAATTAAGTAAAAGCTGCATCTGCATTGGCTTAGAGCCATTAGAAGAACCATTCTCTGTGATACCTTGGACTGTAATCGTAAATGTTGTGGTAGTTGGAACACTGTCAAGCGCAAAGTTTCCATTGTAAAAAAATTGTCTTACTCCGCTAATCTGAACTTCGATATTAGCGTCATCTAGTAATCCGTGAGCGCTAGTAGTGGTTACTGTTGCGGTTGTTCCGGCAATTGTGATTGACTCAATGTAAATTACGGGGGTTTTCCAGACTAAGATTTGAGTTCCATTATAATCAGCTTGATCCGCGCCAGATATTTCTACGTCTGTCTGGTTTTTAATAAGGTTGTGGTCAGTTGCAGTGATCGCTAAGGCATTTACACCGTTACGAGTTAAAGATGATACTGTAATGGGAGTTTTAGCTCCTTTTATCAAAACCTTATTACCAGCGATTAAACCATGGTCACTAGATGTGGTAGCTGTAACTGTTGAACTACTTCTAGTTAGAGAGGATATTGTGTAGTTAGTTGTGAAGTCGCTAGTGTATTTGGGTAATACACCTTTGAGTTGGTTTATTATTTCTTGGGCTTGCATCGCGTGGTGAGCAATTAAAAATTAATTATTTTGTCTCTTTTTCCAACTCTTCAAAAATAGCCTTAGTAGCTTCTTCTGATTTATTGATTGAGTCTCTAGCTAGGTTCTTAGCTCTTAAAGTCGCAAGCATTGATTCTTTTGAGTCTTTTAGAGAGTTAAGGTAGCTTTCTTTGTTCATTACAACCATAACATACAAAGTGCCATCTTTTGCAATGTAGGTTTTTATTCTGGATGCTCCTCTTAGTGGAAGATTATTTACTACTTCTTTAGTTGCTTGAGCAAAAAAGTCTTCAATATCATCGCCTTCATTGATTCTAGCGGAGCGTAAAGCATTCTTAGATACGCGGCTGATTTCAGAGTCAATCTTTGAGGCAAGATTCCCTTTCGCATTAAGTTCTGCTTGTGCTAGTTGATATTTGAGTCCTCCTCTACTTGGACTAGCGATACCAATTCCGCTTAACTCTTCTGTAGAATTAAACCACTCAGGTAAGTCATTATTAGTTTTATTAACAAACTCTGTTTTTGTTGAGCAAGAAACAATGCAAGATACAAAGAAGCAAAGCATTAGGGTCGACATTAATCTTTTCATAGATTTCGTTTAAATTAAGTCTGCGAAGTGGTAGATCTATTTTAAAATGACTCTAATGGAATTGTCAAGATTATTCCTAATATCTCGCCTAGACCCTTCTATTGGGCGTTTTAAGTTGTTTCTTGGGGCAACATAAGCACCTACTCCATTCTGACCGCCTTTTTCCTGAAGTGCAGCATAAGGAGTATTAGCGGAGATTTCTAGTCTTGATGAGCCTTTGACTTTCCCTCTAATGCTTCTTTCTAGTTTTCCGGTTAAAATAGCAGAGCTTTCTAATCCACTAGCATTTGAAGATCTATGTAATCTCTTTCCTGCTTTATTTGAGATTGTATAAATGCGCCCCGTTTTAGGCTTGTGCATTTCTTGTTTTATTAAACCAGAGTTAGGTATACTTGGTTCACCAGCCAATTTAATTGAGCTTATTTGCAAGCCTTGTCTTGTTCCAGCTTTGAAGGCTCTTTCTAATTTACTAAGGTTTGAGAATCGGAATGTCGTTTTAAAGCCCATTATAGCTTAGTATTTTCGAGAGTACTGTCGCCTCTAATTGTGCATTTAAGCGCGGTAAAATATCTTCTGCCTTCGTAATTAGGAATTACCTCAATAATCTCATACCGGTTACTATCAAATTCAAGTAAATCAGTTTGCTTAATTGAATATTCTGTGCTGTACCGCAGGAAGAACCAATCAGTGATCTTTCCAATCATATTAACGCCATCAAAAATCTCTTCACCATTTACGGACTTTTGCATAGCCCAAGTTGAGATTATTGTAGTAAGATTTAGATTAGGATTAGCTGCACCTGTATTTTGGGCTGATTTAGTTTTGCGCTTGATGGTGATGTAAGAACGCAGGTCGCCAGTGCATACTTTATAGGCTTTAGGTTTGATTCTTGCACAACTAGGCATTACATATTTTCAGTAATTTTAAAGGGCATGAATAATCCGATAGCAGCATTTTGCTTTGCTAAGTCAGAACAATCTCCACGATTATCATAAAGATACTCAATAAAGCGCATTACTGCTTGTTGCATATCATCAGGAACATAGGTATCATCTACACCATAACCTGCAACAAAATTAATTACAATAGCTTGTCTACGAATATCTATATCAGTAGGAAAGCTAACTTCATCAGTTAGATAAATAGCTGAATAGTCGGTACTCACAGTAGTATAATAATCAGCAGAGTCCCAAGTAACTAGTGATCCATCTTGATAATATTTAATTGATGTAATTGAGCTAAGTGGAGATTTTTTGAGGATAATCCCATTATCTTGATACTGAGAAAGGAGAGGGCTTGCACCTGAATAATAATAAATGCCATTTACAGATGGAAAACTGTCTAGGTAAGTCTTGTAGGTTTTATTGACTAAATCTCGGCCAGTTATTTTCTCGAAATAACCTGTGGCAGCCTTGATGAGATAAGTGATAAGTGTGTCATCAGCAGTAAGGGTCGAGGGTATCTTCAACCATGCTTTTACATTAGTTAAAGATACCGCAAGATTAGCAGATGGAGTGACTAATGGATAGTCAATCGGTTGTCGGAATGGTAAGGCATAAACATTACTCATTAGGCAAGAGATCTAGTAACTAAAGTTATAGATGTATCTGCGCCAGATTGAGCAGTGTTAGCTACAATCTTAAGGTACTCAACAGAAGTAAGATCTGCTGGTAAAGTAGCATATTGCGCGCTAGTTCCAGTTTGTGACACTAAAGCAATTCCAGTCCCCATATCCTTAAGAGGGAAATAAGTTCCTGCTAAAGTATTAGAAGATAGAAATGTAAAGGTTGTAGCATCTAAATTAGCATCTGTAATAAATGCCAATATGGATGTTCCGCCTACATCTACTGCGTTAGAGGTTGTGTCTCCATCTGCAATAGTTGCTATAACATCGTAGCAGAGTTTTTGTTGGGTTTGTGATGAATATGGCATAAATTAAATAGATTATTTGGCGGATATTTCACCGCTGAATAAAGTTAAGATAGAATAACTCCAGCTGTAAATTCAGTTCCATTGATATTAACTGTTTTATAGATATTAGCTACATTATCCCCACCAGAACCTGATTGAGAAATATAATTTAATACGTTTGCTGTCATAATTTTTCCTTCTAATTATTTTTTGTTTCTTTTGTTTCTTTTAGAAGTAGGTTTCGGCTCTTTCGGAGCTTCCTCCTTATTTTCTTCAAGAATTTCCTCTGATAGTGATTCAGGTTCGTCCTCGTATAGAATTTCGGTTTCTTCTAAATATTCCTCCAAAATTTTCTTTGGAGCTTCTTCTGGTATTTCCTCGGATTTAACTTCTGGAACTTCTAAGAAGGCTTTATTATCAATCTTTTGTTTTAACTCTTTGTATTCGACTCCTAGACCACTATTAATGAGACTAACTGCGATACAATTCTCAAAATCTTGAACAGATCCTAATTTTAAGGTAACTGTAGTTCTTGGATTTAAAGCTCTGTGATGAGTTTTGGTAATTTTAATAAGCATTTAATTCTCCAGTGGCAGGAGGGGAATATTAAACCCCCCTCCCGTATAGATTAGGCAGAAACCGCAGCAACATCGCCGAGTTTAGTCACAAGTGCACCAGCGAGCGATCCGCTAGATGTAGATGTAGACACAAGAGCGACCTTGATGAAAGGTTGAACGCCAATATAACCAATTTTAGAGGTTGTATCAGAAGTATTAAGCACTGCTTGAGCTTCTGGAGCTGTAGTAGATGAAGTATCTTGGGCAACCAAGTCAGCATCAACAACAGCAGTATAAGAACCGCCAGAAGTAGCGCACTCTGTGATTAGTGGAGTATAAGTACCATCTGTTCTTGTTCCCAAGAATAGAATAATATTTACACCGCCATTATAATCAGCAGTACTGATAGCACTACTTGTTGTAGTGGTATCAGAAGAGATAGTTTGAACATTAAGAGCTAACTCTTGTTTCAAAACTGTTGTAATTTCCTTTTTAGGCATTTTTATTTTCCTTTTAAATTAAGATGAAATCTTAATCCCGTCATTTCTGACGGGATTAGACTTACGCAGAGCATTTCAATAACTTGATAGCTTGGAAGTTAGTAACTTCGCCACCAACACGTCTGAAAGCTTTATACAATACTTGTGGAGTAGATGTATATGGATCGCGAAGGATTCTCATACCAAGTCTCTCAATAACTGTATAACCGCGCTTGAAGTCACCGTAAGCAACTGATAGTGAATCAGCTCCAACAGATTGCATATCGTTACCGAATACAACTGGACGACCTAATAGCATTAGATCAACGCCATTCTGGATTGATTGGTTGTTTGGATTAACCAAATAACGATCAGATGCATCTTTAGTCACAGAAATAGTTTCCCAAGTCATGCGCTTCATTAAGAAAATAGCATTGTTTTGGTATTCTTCTAGCAGTGATGCTTGAAGACATTTAATGCCATCACCTGTAACAGTGGTAGCATTACCAGAAGCAATTTGCTCAACTGCATTAGCTTGGTAAACCGCAGTTTGACCAGCGATTGTAGAAGGAGTACTCCAAGCAGCATAAGATAGGAAACCTTTAGGCTGAGAAGCTCCAGTACCAGAAACGTAAGTTGTGTTCAAACTACGATAGAATTTATCGTTAAGTTTTCCCATCAACCAAGATTCAATATCTGGAACATCATCAATCATAGATTGAGTAATGCCTTGAGAAGCTTGAACTTCGTTAGCAAAGATATTGATTTGTCTGATTTGAGGAGTAGTTGCTGTAGGAGTAGCCGTAATTTGACCAGTCCAAGTAACATCACCCATTTGACCATCATCAAGAGGGAACATGATTGAAGGACCGTTGATTTGAACAACTGTTGCCAATTCTGTCATTGGGGTTGTTTCAAAATAACGACCTTTAATCACTTTACCTTTATCTGGCATTGTGAAGAAAGCTCCATCTGGCCCAATATCAGAGCGAAGAGTTTTAACCAAAATGTCCATATCTTTAGAAGGAAAACCTTTGCCTTCGTATTCTTTTTCAACAGCAGCTCTGATGTAAGAATCTCTAGTTTCATCTGAGATAAAAGAGCGAGCATTTTGTTGCTCACCTTTTCTCAAATAATTAGAGAAAGCATCTTTATATTCAGTGAAGAGAGGATTAACAGATTTACCTTCTTTATCAGAAGATCCGCGAGCCATCATAGCTTCAAGTCTAATTGATTTTTCTTCAGCAGCTTTGATTCCGCCTTTAAGTAATTCAACTTCGCCAAGAGCTTTAGTAACTTCTGCGCCGATGTTTTTAAGTTCTGTTTTTGTCAAGCCATCATACTTTGATTCAAGCTCGTCATTCTTAGATTGCATGGCAACGATCTTTTCAGATACGCCATCCATCAACTTTTTAATTTCTAATGTGTCCATTTTTAAATTTATTTATTAGTGATAAGATTTTGTAGGGTTTTCATACTTTTTTTGAGTTCGATCTCATCTAAAGTATTATTCAAAGCAGACAAAGATTCAGACATAGCATCACGCTTGACTTCTTCTTTTTGATCTTCTTTGATTATTTCGTCTTCATCACGAAGGGAAAATTGCTTTATCTTAGAGATAAGGGTCTTTGCCTCTTTACAGGACAATCCTTTATCTTTTAGAAACTTTTCTGCATCTTTTAAGGCAGATACTTCTTCTAGGGATTTGATAGAAAGTAATTGGGCTTTTTCATTCATCGGGAAGGTAACAACAGAGCCTTCCATTAATTTAGCTTTTTTGATTACTCGGATTTTACGTCCATCAACTTCCTTCCATTCAATATCTGTAGGAATATAACCAACTGAAAAACCAGTAATATCGCCATTCTTAAGATTAGCATATTTTTCAGCAGCTTTCGGAACCATGAAGTTTCCGGTTTGTTCATCACGCATTAAATTAAATTTTGCATCAACCATCTTAACACCAAAACCATCAGAAACAGCTTTCCAATTACCTATTACTGTTCTGGTCTCGTGGTCTGAAAGATAAGGATAGGTTTTTCCAACAGGTTCATCGCTAAATGCTTGTGGATCTATAATATCGTCTCCGAAGTCTATGTTATTATACGCAGCAACATAAGCTTCGAAACTTCCTTCATCAGATACGGCCTTCGTTATCTGAAAGTTCGTTTGTTTATAGCAAATTTCCATAAGTGGTGATTATGGGTTAATAATTAAATGCAAAAAAACTTGTTGCTAATTAGTTAGCAACATCAATTCTCGTAAAGTAGGATTTTTTAACTTTAGCAACTAATGAGAAAAAGAACTGGAAAGACTAGAGTCTATGAGTATACAGAACGTGCGGAGCCGCATTTTGAAAGGCTGTACATAGAAAATAAGATACCAACAGCAGAGAGAGAATCTTTCTTTTCGGTATTTCTCGGCTGCAATCCAACAAGTTATAAGAGTTGGTATAAGTCAGGGATAAAAAGAATTTATTATGTTATTTTGGAGCTTCTTGAGGAAATTGAGGAGCATCGTAAAAGAATAAAAATCTTGGAAGAGCAACTTGAAGAAATAACTAAGGAGTAAAATGTTTATAAGAAGTTCAACCGCTATTAATGATTGTTTAATTGCACTAGACACTATTGCGGCTATATTCAAAGATGGAACTTCTGATATTGCCATATCTCCTAAAACTAATTTCTCCTTAAATAATGTTTTATTTAAGTTTTTTTATGATTCAGAAGAGTCTAGAGATAAAGCCTTTAATGAATTATGTGAATTCCTTAATAATAACTGTAAATTGAGGGATTTTACCTAACGTAACAAATTAAGAAACGCTCTTGTAGTTAAACGGTATAATAAGAATCTTGTAAATTTTAGTTATCGGTTCGATTCCGGTCTGGAGCACCAAATAACAACATAAATAATGCAGCTGAATATAAAAAACCTTATACCATTCATAAAATATTGCTCTAATTTAGTTCTTAATAAACTTAATTCCTTAAATATTCAGCCGAACAGCGACACTTTATAAGTTGCGCAGCTGAAAGTGTGCTTTGGCGAGGATAGTCGCATTGCTCACCGCCAACAATAAACTTCTGGTTAATATCCACGGTTTGTCCGCTAGCTGCATGATGGTCTGGCCTTTCTCTACCATCTAGGAGTGTAACCCATCTCTTTTTTAAACTAATTCCCTCCTCTGCTAAAACAATTGCTAGTAATCCAGCTTCTTGATCTCTAGCCCAGCTTTCAGCAATACCAACACTTGTTGAGGCAATTAACTCCGCTCTAGCCTCTTCTTTGGCTTGTAAATTTTCTTCAATTCCCTTGGCAATATCACCTTTCTGCTTACTTTCTAGCTCATTTAACTGAATTTGGTATCTAGTTAGCTTCTCTTGCAACTTAATGACTGACTCAGGTGCAGATTCTCCCTTAGCAAAGGCAGAGAAACGAATGACATTTATTCTCACCGTTAATTTCTGGATAATATTCTTTAATTTTGCCTGCTTCTTAGCGTTCGCAATAATCGCATTTTGTTGAGACTCAGTTAGTTCTTTAGTATTTGTGTTTTGGATGTATAATGCTTGTCGCTCTGACTCTGTAGCAAGGAATAAAACAGCGTTCTTAGCGTATTCTAGGTTTATCTGATCTAGTTGGCTATCTTCTATGAATAGCAGAGAGAGTATTTCATCTTCTTTACCGTTGCCAAGAGCTTTCAAGACCAAGTTTAGATTAGCTTGATTTTTCTGGTCAAAATTTTTGAGAGTTTTTCTTTGAAGGAATCCAAACTTAGCAATTGATTCACGCATTGCATCGCGGACTACTTTAGTAAAATCTGAGGTATAGGTTTTGGCTACTTGTTCGGCGGGGATGTTCCCAAGCACTTTGTAAAGGTCAATGGCATCCTTGTTCATCTGGGAGAAGATAGCGCGAATAGGTTTTGTGTATTTGGCTTCTAGGACTCTTTTTTGGAGGTCTATTTCTCTAAGATTCATCGATGTTAAATATAGGTTCGCCCCGCTGGATTGATTACCAACATCTCAGATTTGACTCTAAATCCTAGTTAGACGATGGATCTAATAAAGTGTAAGTTTGGGTTTTCTCGCTGATTGTTCTGGCGTCTGTGAATGTTTTATTATTTGTGAGACCGATTACCAATTCAACGAGTCCGTCCATCTCGCCATTAATCCAGTCATAGAGCCTTTCAAAGAAGAAATTGCCCTAACACCGTCAATGGCGAGATTGGTAAAAAATATCTAGTACATTTAAGATGTAAAGGATTTCTATCTCTTAGAGTACTGACTTGATTTCCTCGTCTGTGTAGAGGCGTTTACCAAAAACATCCTTATGTTTAGTAAGAATATCGGCTAAGTGCTGTTTTTCTCCTTCATCCATTTGGATTTTATCATTTGAATCTTGAGCAATAGACCTAGCTGGCATACCTATACCATCAGTTAGGTTTTCATCACCGGCTACAGGGGCTTTATTTGCGTCAATGAATAGAGTATTTCCTCCATTAGTCGCTGTTCCTAGACCTTGGTATTCTCTCATCTCATTAATCGTAACCGTTCCAGATTTCTGCATCAAGGCGACATTCTCAAATATTCTTCCTTGCAGAGCTGGGATTGAAGCATGGTCATAACCAATTCTAATTACATCCCCCCGCTTATAAAAAGTCAGGAATACGAAATTATACAAGAAATCAGTGTATTTCGCTAGAAGAGGGATAATAGCCTTATCGTAGAAGTTAAGATTCGATTCTTTCATGTTAGAATTGGAGGTAAACTCACCTTCAACCATAGGAAGCGGGATATTTAGCTTATTGTAGATAGCCACACGCATTCTCCTCATCAATTTCTCGAAATCCATATCCTTCAGATTCATATCTAGGGCTTTGGCATCCATAGGGATAGGAGAAAACATGCTCTTACCGGAGTTATTGGTTCCAGAATACTCAGTTTCAATCTTATTCTTAATCTTAATCATCTGGTCTTCGCTCGCCATAGGAGTTTCCTTAAAAGAAAACAACATACGGGCGGACATTCCATTGCGAAGAAGGTTTGTATTATGAATAGAGGCTTGTAGATATTGAGTAATTTCTAACTCTACATTCTGGAGAGGAGAATCACCATAAAGCATAGTAAATGCTTGATTTGTAGAAGGTTCTTTAAAGTGTAGAAGTACATTAGGAGTACCATCTTCAGCATACATCTCTTCCCACCTACCATTCCTATCTTTAATCAACTTCCTGCGGAATACTCTCTGTTTGCCTTGAGGGCTATACATGTACAATAAAGGAAAATAATCAGAATCTGGAACAATCGTCATAAAATCAGGGCGGAGATTAAACACTTCAACAGGATCTTGGACTATGGCATCTTTTTTATCATTCAGGACACCCGTAAGCATGATATAGTTATTTCCGGTAGCCATATAATGCACAAAGGCTTCCAAACGAAACTCATTTCCCGTTTGACGGAAATTAGGTTTAGAGAACTTCTTAGAGAAAGGGTTATCTACGAGAGGCTTTTCAGCTTCCTTATCATCATAGACATAAGGATTTAACTGAGTCATGGACGCTTCTTGAGCTATCTTATTAATAGCGTCACCAACAGGGGCTACTTGATTATAATACTGCAAATAAAGAAATGCGTTCTTAGCAAAAGTAAAATCATTAGTGAGGAAGTTAAGAAAGGATGGGCTATAACCGGAATCCTTCTTCTCAATATGCTTTATCGCTACCTTTCTACGGAATTTTTCAAAAATCATGGTTTATTTTCTATGGTGAGGAAATAGAGATCCCACAATTAAAATACAGAAAAACCTATTGCAAGTTAATTCTTTCATTTTACTACCCACCACTCCTCCAAAGGTTGGGAGTAGTGTACCCACGGTGACTTGAGGAGGAATGGGCTAGGGAGAAATCTCTAGCCTTTTTTTATATCCATAAGAGTCATAAAATCCTACTTTAAGCTAAAACATACTTGCTAACTAAAAAAAAACACTTGACATTCCTCGCGAAGTAGCAGGAGGGCTAAAATATTATTTATTATTATCTCGGTGTTAATTCAGGTTTGAACTAAAAAGTTTTTTAAAAAACGGGAAGGGGAATTTGAGAAACTAAGACTCCAACAAAAACTGGTGGAAAGAAAGGGGTAGGTGGGAAAAATTGTTGGGAATGTGAGGATGGTCTATTACGAATCTGGGGTAGGGGGGTCACCTATTTTTTCACATGCGGGGGAGGTTCAACCCTACAACCACAAGCCTTGAAGCCCTGCACATAAGGCTAATTATGTAAACAGACCCTCTTTTGGCTCTACTCTCTCTAAGTTTCAGACACTATCGCGCTCTTGCTCTCAAGCAACGCATCACAAGAATCACGCAACATTTTTACTTGCTCAACACTTAGCTTGCGAACCAAGCTTTTGATTGCTAACCAAGCTGTGTCTCTATTTACTTCGCTTATTATACTAGCCCCAGCGCTCTCTAAGCTAGCTCCTTTGAACTTTACTACATTCGCTAACGTGCTTGCCGCTACTCTCGCATCACGCATTTCTTCTACTTCTCGCGCGCTTGCACCTTCGCCGACAATGCGGATTACTTTCTCCGTATTGTAGTAAATCAGCTCTCTAAATTTCTCTGAAAGATTCTCATTAGTAAGACCTGAATCATTCATGCACTGCTTCATATTCTTTTCAATCTCTATCATAACGTGAGATTTTCTTAGATTCTCACTAGCTGCTTCTCCTGCCACTTTCAAACTATACCCCGCGTCTACAGCCGCTTGCGTTGCACTCTTAGAAATCGGTAACAACTTAGCAAACGTCTTTTGTCTCTGTGTCAAACGTCTCTTTACTTTGATATTAGTGCGATCTTGAAGCCTTCTCTTCTCTCTTTTTTGCTCTTCAGTCATTACGCGACACTTTTTAAAGTTAATTCACTACTCAACCGATTCTAAAACTAGCCAAAATTCTCTGACTAATTTCATCAATTGAACTCTTCAAAATCTAAATCATTCACTCAAAAAATTTCTTTTCTTAAGTCATTCAATTCATTAAGATCTTCAAAATTTACTCTCTTATTTTCACTGATAAAAAAGATTAATCGCTACAATCTAAAATAAATTATTCAAATTTGAATTTTTCATAAAGTCAAAAAATACTACTTTACTCACAAAATCAAGAGCTTTTTTTCTTCGTTATTACTCAACTAAAATCTTTCACTTCTTCTTTCTCTTGCAACTTTTCAGCTCTTCTCTCTTCATTATCAAACTCTCTCTTTTCTCTTTAGACTCTCAAAATTATCTTTTCTTTAATGCTATTTTTTTATTTTAGCTTTTAAACTAAACTTAACTTTTTAGCTCTCTTGAAATTATGTTGAACATATTTTTAATCGCTGCTTTTCTTCTCTACTCTTCTTTAAATTCTTAGATGCTCTTTTCTCTTTACTTCTAAAATCTCTACTCTTCCCGAT
>TARA_R110000868_G_scaffold304437_16_pt1 | contig 53513 bp, 38 predicted proteins | sample TARA_R110000868 | Tara Oceans TARA_R110000868 (sample SAMEA4397489) | marine metagenome | biome: Polar Biome; feature: [SRF] surface water layer (ENVO:00010504); material: water (ENVO:00002006), including particulate matter (ENVO:01000060) such as... | depth 5 m | reverse complement strand
CAGCCAGAACACAACTTCGAGAATATTTTGAAGGCTCAAGAAATCAATTTAATTTAGTTCTTCAGCAAGATGGAACTGAATTCGAAAATACGGTCTGGAATGAATTAACCACCATTCCCTATGGTTCTACTACAACTTATGGAAGCATCGCAAAAAAACTAGGAGATACTAACTATTCTCAAGCCGTAGGAAATGCAAATGGTAAAAACCCAATAGCAGTTGTAATTCCCTGCCACAGGGTACTAGGAGCAAATAATAATCTAGTTGGATATGCCGGTGGTCTAGATCGTAAAGAATGGTTATTAAAACATGAAGGTTCATTACTTTTATAACTATTTACTGCTCGTTAGCTTCCCATTTTATACCTTCAATAAGTCACAATAATCAATTATGAAAAAGCTACTACTTTTATTGCTCTCAGTTGGGTTCTCTACACTAACTTTCGCCCAAATGACCGATACTCCTCCTCGCGCTGAAGGTGAAGGTCCTTTCGATCGATTAATCATTCGTGGGGTAAATTTAATTGATGGAACTGGATCTCCGGCTACTGGTCCAGTCGATATCGTCGTTGAGGGAAATAGAATTGCGAGTATTCGAACTGTTGGATATCCAGGACTTCCAATTAATGATCGTAGAAGACCTGAAGCTGGAACAAATGACAAAGTAATTGACGCTACGGGTATGTATTTACTACCCGGCTTTTTTGATATGCATGCACATACAGGCGGCGGTGCTCAAGGTACTACTCCAGAATATGTATACAAACTTTGGTTAGCCCATGGAATTACTTCTATTCGTGAACCAGGATCATTCAACGGAACCGATTGGACACTTAGACACCGCGAATTAAGTGCAAAGAATGAAATTACAGCTCCTCGTATATCTGCATGGATTGGATTTGGTTCAGGTTCTGAGAAAGAAATAACAACAGCCGATCAAGCAAGGAAATGGGTGCAGATGATTCATAAAAAAGGCGCGAATGGGATCAAATTTTTTGGTGCCTCACCAGAAGTTTATGCCGCAGCTATTGATGAAGCTAATAAACTTGGTCTTGGAACTATGACGCATCACGCACAAACACGAGTAGTTTATAATAATGCTCTTGTATCTGCACGATTAGGACTTACAAGTATGACTCATTGGTATGGATTACCTGAAGCTCTTTTCGAAGATAAAGTGATTCAAGATTATCCACTCGATTATAACTATAACAATGAGCAACATCGTTTTGAGGAAGCTGGTAAACTTTGGAAACAAGCAGCAGCACCGGGTTCAGTAAAATGGAATTCCGTTATGGATGAAATGCTAGCACTTGATTTCACTCTTAATCCAACTATGACTATTTACGAAGCTAGTCGCGATTTGATGGCTCAACGTAGAGCAGAATGGCATGAGAAATATACACTCCCTTCCCTTTGGGAGTTTTATAAACCTAGCAGAATATCTCACGGCTCTTATTGGCTAGATTGGGGAACTGAACAGGAAATTGAATGGAAAGAGAATTTTAGAATATGGATGCAATTCGTCAATGAATTTAAAAATAAAGGAGGTCGCGTAACCCTTGGCTCTGATGCAGGATATATCTATAAACTTTATGGCTTTGGATATATTCAGGAAATGGAAATGATGCGCGAAGCTGGTTTTCATCCATTAGAGATTTTCCAATCTGCATCTTTAAAGGGAGCAGAAGTTCTTGGTGTTGATAAGGAGCTTGGAACTATTGAAGTAGGAAAACTTGCTGATATGGTAATTGTAGATGCAAACCCAATGGCAAACTTGAAAGTTCTTTACGGTACAGGTGCAATTTTAGTTGATGAAGAAAATAATGTTCAACGACATGGCGGAGTCGTCTATACCTTAAAAGATGGAATTGTATTTGATGCTAAACAATTATTGAAAGACGTTGAAGAAATGGTGAAAAAAGCCAAACAAGAATCGAACTTCACTATTACTCAACCTGGACTAGATTACTAACTAATAACTTAACCTAAATACTATGAAAACAAGATTTCTAACATTTGTGCTATCTACCGTTTTTCTTTTAACTGCAAATCATACTTTTGCCCAGGATGGAGTCGGACTTGGAGGCGAACTAGCTTCTCCAACCGGACTGTCTTATAAAGTACCCATAAATGCTAGTTCTGCAATTACAGGTGCATGGGGAGTATTCTTAACTGATGGATTTACAAGCTCTACTTTTGAAGTAAACTATTTAATGTATCGTGAAAATGAGAACTTCAATATTGGATCTGGAAATTTAAGCCCGTATATAGGTGGTGGATTGTCTTTTGTTTTTAGGAAAAATGCGGATGCGCAAGTTGCCCTTAGGGTCCCTTTTGGAATTGAGTATAAAATAGACAATGCTCCAATCGAAATTTACATGGACATTGGTCCTTATCTTGTAGTAACAGATCCATTATCCTATAGTTTTGATAGTTCTCTAGGCTTTAGATATCGCTTTAAATAACATCTTAAAATAACTTTAATGAGTTGGCACTCACGCCGAGATACACGTAAAATTCACCGTTGGGGATCCATTATTATTGCGATCCCCTTTCTTATAGTTTTGGTTTCAGGACTATTTCTACAGCTCAAGAAAGATGTGAATTGGATACAACCAGAATCTGTTGAAGGAATCTCTACTATTCCTTCTATTTCTTTTGATGATATCCTTGAAGTTTCTAAATCTATTCCCGAAGCGGAAATTTCTTCTTGGGAGGATATTGATAGATTGGATGTCCGTCCTGAAAAAGGAATGGTAAAAGTACGTGCTTTAAATCATTGGGAAATTCAAATAGATACCGAGACAGGTGAAATTCTTCAATCCACCTACCGCCGATCAGATATTATCGAGATGTTGCATGATGGCTCTTGGTTCCACGATTCCGCTAAACTCTGGATATTTCTACCGACTGGAATCATCGTAACTGTCTTGTGGGTTACCGGAATCTACATGTTCTTTATTCCCTATTTGAATAAGAGAAGAAACCGAATTCGAAATGAGAAATTATAAAGTGTAAGGACTATTCTTTCGAAATAGATGAGAACCACTTCTAAAGAACTTGGAAAACATTCTTTTTTTAGGTTTATTTTCATTTAACCAACCCTTAAATGCGAACTATCTGGGGTTAAGTTCTGCATTCTATTTATTTACCCAAATAAGTATTGGGAAAAAAAATTAACTGAAGCACAATAAAACTATGCATTATCGATTAAAAATTATTTTTGCAATTAATACGCTATTAATTGGGATACTCTTTTTATTCTCTGTGGATTCCAAAGCTCAATCAGTATCTGTTGGACAAGGAAGTTATACTACAATTCTGCAAGATGGTAATAATGTGCCTTCATCGGCTGCTGGTCAGCCAGTCACACCTAAAGTTTCATCAGAATTTAATCAATTGATTCAAACCAATGATTATTGGAGTAACCTGATTTACCCTTTCACTGGAAGTATTCATTTAAATCAAACTCATATACATCCACTTACATTGGAATCAACACAAAGTGGTTTCAAACTTGGTTATTTAAATACTAATACCACCTTCACTAATTCTTATGCTTATACAGCAAAGAATAAAATTGAAATTAGTATATCAGGTGTAACATCAACCAGAACTTCTACGCATTCATATGGAGATTGGACATTTTCTGCAAAAATGGAATTTGAAAATGCATCACTCATTGCTACAACAGGGCATGGATTACCATATACTTTTTTTGATGTTATGGGTGGTGATATCGAGATTACTTCAAGTTCAAGTTTTTCGGTTTGGCATAATGTTAATGAAGTAATAGGTCTTACCATTGATGGAGTCCATTATGCTTTATTTGCACCAACTGGTTCAACTTGGTCTGGAACTCAAACACTAACCTCATCTTTAAATGGTAAAGGTTTCCTTTCAGTGGCGGTGTTACCAGATTCTTCTCCTGAAACACTAGAATTTTATAGAAAACATGCTTACGCACAAGTAAAGAATAGCACCGTGTCTTGGGATTATAATGAATCGAGTGCAGATTTAACTAGTACATTCACTTATAAAACTATATTGAGAGATTCTGCTGTCGGCAATATTGATGAGACGTTAACCGCCCTTTACAGGCATCAATGGACAAATACAGCTGATGTACTTACGAATTATACCTACGTTTCTCCTCGTGGTGAAATGAAAGTATTTGAAGGAAATTCGTTTTCCACGACTTCAAGATTTTCAGGAATCCTCCCATCACTACCCGATGAAGGTAATTACGATAGAATCCAATTACTTGAGTTTGTACAGCAGGTAGCAAGCGAAGATTTACCTATTGATAACACCTATGATAATGGTAAACAAATGGGTCGATTTGTAGAAGTAGTTCATATTGCTGATCAATTGGGTGCTATAAATGAACGCGATTATTTATTAACTGAATTAAAGTTACGTCTCGAATCTTGGTTCACAGCTGGTGGTGAACAGGAATATTACTATAACGATACATGGAATACCTTAATCGGATACCCAGATAGTTTTGGATCATCTAGAGAAATAAATGATCATCACTTTCATGCTGCCTACGCTATAAAAGCTGCTGCAACTATTGCTCAATATGATAGTTCATGGGCTTCTCAGGAAAATTGGGGAGGAATGGTAAATTTAATCATCCAAGATGCTAATAATTGGAATCGTGAAGATGAGTTATTCCCCTTCCTAAGAAACTTTGATGCGTATGCTGGTCATGCATGGGCTTCTGGTCATGGTGATCATAGTTTTGGTAATACTCGACCTGGTAATAATCAGGAATCAAGTTCAGAATCTATAAATTTTGCATCAGCTACACTTCTCTGGGGTGAAATGACTGGCCAACAAGATATTCGAGATTTGGGAATATTTTTATATACTAATGAGACTGAAGCCATTGACCAGTATTGGTTCGATATTGATAATGAAGTATTCCCAGAAGATTTTACAAAAAAAGCACTTGGAAGAGTTTGGGGAAATGGAGGCGATCACAATACTTGGTTTAGCTCTGAACCTGAATTTGTTCATGGAATAAATTTCCTACCGATTAATGCAGGATCGTTTTATCTAGGTAAAAACCCTGAATACATCATTGAAAATTATAATGAACTTGTAGCTGAAAGAGTCGGACTCCCTATACACTGGAAAGATGTTTTTTGGCAATATTTATCAATGTCGGATGCTGATCAAGCACTATCCTATTATAATTCAGACCAGAATTACGATCCATTTGATGGTGAAACAAAAGCTCACACACATCATTGGTTATATAACATGAAAGAAATGGGACATTACAATACAGAGGTAACCGCTGATGTTCCAACCTATGCTGTATTTGTTAGTCAAACTGACGATACCACCTATGTAGCTTTTAATGCTGATCCAATTGAAAAAATGATTACTTTTTCTGATGGATTTACTATGAACGTACCCGCTAGAAGTCTTAACTCTTATAGTACTGTTCCATCAGAAACCATGGTATCTGCTCCTTCTCCTACTAAAGATTCAGAAAACGTTATATCCATTTTTAGTGATACCTACGCAAGTGCAACAGATGTAACTTTTAATGTAGATGAAGGTCAATCGACTATTACAACTTTAGAAGTTATTAACGGTAATAATACTCTCAAATACGATAGCTTAGATTTTCAATCTACTATTTTTGAAATCCTTCAAAATGTATCTACAAGATCAACATTCCATGTAGATTATTGGACAGAAAACTCAACTGAATTAGCTGTTTATCTCATAAGTGAAGACCAATCTGAAGAGAAATTTGATTTCACGGTTACCACAAACGCTTGGCAAAGTATAGAAATCCCACTCATAGCATTTTCAGAAGTAGATTTATTTACTATTTCAAAAATTAAATTTGTTGGGAACGGAACAGTATATATTGATAATCTTTACTTTTCAGGTGATACCCCAGTGCCTACTGGCCCATCGCTTGTTGCACCAACTCCCGATATAGATCCAGATAATGTAATCTCAATATTTAGTGATACTTATACTAATATTTTAGGAACGGATTTTAACCCTAACTGGGAGCAATCTACTATTACATCAATAGTATCAATTGCTGATAATAGTATGCTTAAATATGAAAACCTTAATTATCAAGGAACACATTTTGGTGATACGCTAGATGTTAATGATATGGGTTGGTTTCACCTCGATTATTGGACTGAAAATGCTACTCAGCTAGAAGTATATTTAATTAGTCCCGGACCACTTGAAACTCCATTTGAGATTACTATTAAAAATAATGACTGGCAACGTATAGATATTCCTCTTTCAGAGTTTTCCGAGGTTGTAAATCTATCTGAAGTCTATCAAATTAAAATAGTTGGTAACGGCACCGTATATTTCGACAATTTCTATTTCGGTAAAAATGCTGAATTAACTGTTGCACCCACACCAATTCATGATCAAGATAAAGTAGTTTCTTTATTTAGTGATGCTTATACAAATAATAATACTGTTGATACTTGGTCGGCACCTTGGGATCAAGCTACTCATGAGGATATTGTTATTAATGGTAATAATTTAAAGTTTTATTCAGACCTCAATTTTGCAGGTATTGAATTTATTGCTAAACAAATTGACGCTACTGATCTTACTCACTTTAGATTTGATTTAATGACTCAACTGCCAACGGATGACCCCGTTAAATTTACTGTTAGACTTGTTGATTTCGGAGCAAATGGAAGTTGGAGTGGCGGTGATGATGTAGAAGATGACTTAATCTTTGATAGAGCGTCTACTCCTTCACTAGTAAGCAATCAATGGATTAGTTTTGACTTACCGATTGATGATTTTGTGGATTTGAGTACAAGAAAAAACCTTTCACAACTTCTATTTCTAACTTCTGGTGGTCTAAGTGAAGTTTATATCGATAATATTTACTTCTACGGTGATAAAGTGCTTAATAGTAATGAGTCAGACAATGACGAAATACCTACTAAAGTTGAACTTCTTCAAAACTATCCTAACCCGTTTAACCCATCAACAAATATTGAGTTTGGTATTCCAGAAGCTTCCCATGTTTCATTAACCATATTCAATGCTTTAGGGCAAAAAGTAGCAACATTAGCTAATTCTCGGTTCATGCCAGGATCACATTCAATTACCTGGGATGCTTCAAGAGCTCCATCAGGCGTTTACTTTTATCGCCTAGTTACCGGTAATAATATTTCAACAAAGAAAATGTTGCTGATAAAATAATATCAATAAAAAAAGTCGGTCAACTGTTATTTGATGGGCTTTTTTTATAAAGTGGATTTATACTTAAAACCCCGGTACCAACATCACCGCGTTTTGAAGCAATCTGGCTGGTCCAATCCAAAACATTCGGTATTGGGTGTTATCGGTTAAGAAAACAACTTTCCCTTGGCCCATTTCATGAACGGCTGCAAAAGCCATTCCTTCGGCATTTTTCTTGTTTTCATTAGAGGCATAACCCGAAGCCAATACATCTTCTTTTACATAATAGCCTACCGTACTGAATGCTGTATTTGGCTTCAATGCATTGGTGTTAAATTTGAGCGAATACAGCTTATCTTTCATTCCGAAAGCAAGTGGATGCGTATTATCGATCAAGCCTTTAAAAGCAGATCCTGGAATTCTCTTAAGTCCTGATGAGTCTTCTTGGTTCGCATATTTTGTGTAAGCGGCTGGATCGATATCCATTTCTTTATCTTTATCCTCTTCTACCTTAAATAGCTCTGCAAGTGTTATACCAGATTCATCTTTTGTTAACCATGAAGCGCTTCCTTCTGTTGCAACTAACGTCCCTCCATTTCTAATCCAGGTTTTAAGGTCTTCTCTGTTGCTTTCATTAAAAACACGGTTTAATCCAAAACCATTTGGCAGAATAATTACATCGTATTCGTTCCAACGAAGATTACCCGCTCTATCAGATCTTATTCTAGAAATACCGAACTCGGTAAATTGGTCAAATAAAAACCAAATCTGACCAGCAGTATATGAACTAAATCCTGAGTCAATCATTAGACCCACTTTTGGTTCTTTAACAGGACGGTTACTTACATTTCCAAGATCGTTTCCGGTATCCATTCTTCCAGTATCGAAACCTTTTATCTCAACGTCGGCATATTCAGCTATGCTTTTCATGTCTTTATGAATTGATGCTTCTTTATCTTTATTCCTACCTAATAAAACAACTAAACTACCAGCTGAATAACTTTCTCCATCCTTAGAAAACATAGTTTCTGCTGAACGAATTTTATATCCATGTTTCCAAAGCTGAGCTAATGCTTTTGGTGCATTTCGTTGCTCCCAATCTACCACATATGCATAGGTTGCATTTCCATCTTCTACCCCTTCTGAGTATGCTAACTCATTTGAAAGTTTAGTAGTACCAACTCCAATGTTAGAAGTTGTCCATGCAGCATCTAAATTATAAGCTAATGGGACTGACCAAGTACTCATGTCATACATAACTGAATCTTTGATTTCGAGTTGCCTTCTCATCAAGGTATTGATGAACAAATGCGCCGGTTGATCGGTTTTGATTATGAAATCTCCTTTCGAGAATTTTCTAGACGATGAACTGCCATCCCAATAACTCATTGCATTTCGGATCGTAAAATCTTCTGATGCTTGCTCAACTTCTACACCGTGTTTCATCATTACATTCAAAATATCGTACGTATAATCTTTGGTGTTATTTGGAAGAACATATGCTTTAGTATTCCCTTTTTGAGTTCCCTGAGCTCTCGCAGCTTGGAAGTATTCTATCAAATCTTCCCGGTTTTCTACAGAAGTTTTAACGATTGAAATTCCGTTTTTGTAGTGATCAAACACTCGCTGTCTTAAGGTAAGCACATATCCGTCTTCAGTTTCTACTGCCCGACCACCCATACTATGACCGCCTTGCTCTGCTAGCATTCCTATCCCGCCCATAATACTTGGGTATGATGAGCCATATCCTGGGTAGAAGAAATCGAAACGATCTCGGGTTTGAAAATTTACTTGAGCCTTATCGAACTCAGCGATAGCTCCTCTCCCAAATACATCCGCCCAGTTTTCATAATCTTCAGGTAATTCGTGATTCCGTGGAGTAGTACCAGGCATTGTAAAATAATTATTGTTAAAACCTTGCTCATGAAAATCGATATGTACTTGTGGCATCCATCTTTGATAGACATTAATCCGTCCTCTTGATTCTGGGTGTACTAACCAAACCCAGTCTCGGTTCAAATCGAACCAATAGTGATTCGTTCTTCCACCCGGCCAAATTTCGTCATGTTCAAGATCTTCATAATTCGTGTTTAAGACATTAGCCTGACTACTTTTGTACCAATACACATATCTATCTCTTCCATCTGGATTTATCATTGGGTCAATAATAACAACCGAATTCTCTAACATATTTTCAGTACCTGAATCCGTTCCTGCAACTAAGCGGTAAGCTGTTTGCATTGCTGCCTCACTACTCGAAGGTTCATTACCATGCACATTGTAACTCATCCAAACCACTATGGGTTCTTCCCCTACTCTTACTGATCCAGGATCGTTTGCAATCTTTAAGTTATTCTCTTTAATGCTTTCAATATTTGCCTGATTCGTTTCAGAAGTTATAATTGCATAATTAACAGACCTATTTTCATATGTTCGTGCATATTCTTGAAAAGTGATTTTATCAGATAGCTCTGCCAATCGCTCGAAATAAGCCATTATTTGATGATGAAAAGTGTACTCATCGCCCAATTCATAACCCAAAAACTCAGCAGGTGATGGAATAGATAAATCATAAGGGATATCAGAATCGAATCGAAAACGATCTATGGCTTCCTGAGTTTGAGCAGAAGCCGAAATAGAAATGAATATTGATACAAAAATTAGTGAAATTTTTTTCATAGCATAATTGGTTTTGAATTACAGTTAGGCTAAGGAAAAAATCAGTAAAATGGAGTAAATAATTAAAATGAAGCTTTAGCGAATTAAAAAGTAAACGTATGATTATACTTGATAAGAATAGACCTACTTTGAACAAAGGGTAGATCAGGTAATCCTCTATTAAATTGATCTCTTTCTGTGTAAGCTTGTTCGTTTATAACTAGCCATAAATCTCTTCCTTCACTAAAATTATATCGGAACCTGAAATTTGCACCTACTAGCTCGTCAACATTGCTGTATTGTACAAAAGCGCTAGTTGAAACCTTCTTATTAAAAGCATATTGACCTCTTATCTGAGCTAAATGTGCCGTAAAATCAGTGGTACTTCTTCCTAGAATTTCAGGAAAACTAAGTTTAGTTATTTGATAACTACCACCAAACTCAAAATGAATATTTGCAACTACTTTTGGCTCAATTACAAATTGAGTTCTTGAACCATCGTAAAAAGAACCAAATTCAGCGCTTAAATTTGTTCTTAGTTTTCTGCTATTTGGAGAGCTGTAACTAATCTTGCTCTCGTAGAAATTATAATCATCAACAGGTATATAAATTTGTCTTAGAAGATTAAATTCTTCGTTTGGCAAAAGATGCTCCTGAAGTAATCCCGTTTCAAGTTCTAAAGATCCTAAAATCTTGAAATCAGTATTCCATTGAAGATTTATGAATCTACTTCTTAAATCTAAAGTCTCGTTTTCAGAAATATTATAGCTCCCAATGTTTACCGAGTGTTGACGATATATCGAGTTTTCTTGTCCTAACCAACCATACCCTACACGATAAAAATAGTCTGAGGTATTATTAGTTCTATAGAATCCTATTCCTGGCTCAAAATCTGCACCTGATCTATTAATGAAAAAGCGATAATAAAGACCTATTGAAGCCCTTCTTTGCCAGGTAATCCTGAAAATGCTATTGTCTTCAAAATTATATTTAGTCGCTTCTGGAACTTGGTCATCAATTGTTTGACTAACTCTCATTTCTATGAAGTCATCTCCAAAAATATTCAAATCAGTATCTAGCCCAAATGCCAAGTTACTGCTACCATCTAATCCAATTCTACTAGTAAATATTCCTCCAAGGTATGAACTAGCGTTCAATACATTTTTCTTTAGCCTCAATACATTAAAATTTTCGGAATCGAGGTTACCACTTTCAGCAGTTTGTAGGTTGATGAAACCTACATCTAAATTATTAATACGGCCAGTAAGCCTCGCTCCTCCTAAAATTCTTACTGGGTTTCCGGAATTATCTAATCCAATCCTTCTACTATAGAACACTCTCGTGTTTCCAAAATTGAAATCGAAAAGCCCTGATCTTTGCTGGAAAAATTGACGCTTCTCGGGAAACGATAATGAAAAGCGCGTTAAATTTAATTGCTGATCATCCGCTTCTACTTGAGCAAAGTCAGTGTTAACAGTAACATCTAGTGTTAGATTTGAGGTAACGTTATACTTTAGATCAAAACCAGCTTCAAACTTAGTATCGTCACTGTAGTTATACCTACTTGAATCAGATAAAAGTTCATTTGACCTTGTAAAACCCGATAAACCATATGGAGTAAAATAGACTGGTCGCTTTGAATCTACTCCTGAAATAATTACATCCTGAGCCTGAGAAGGTTTAATATTGCCTTGCTCCCAATTTGGTGGAATATCTGGAAAGATATGTCTCTCGTTATGGAAAGCTATCCATCGATAAACAATCAAGCCCATTTCAGCCACTCCTTCCGAACTTTGAAAACCTATACTAGAAAATGGAATTCTCATTTCTACGAACCACCCTTTTTCGTTCTGAGTAGTTGCTACATCCCAAAAAGTATTCCAACTGGAGTTAACTGGGTTTGAACCAGCTATGGAATTTGCATCATTTGAAATTGAATGATCAAATCGTACTCCTGCAGGATTGGTAAAAAACCTGAGCGCATTTTGATCATCATTGAATGGATCTATTATAATTGCAAAAACATCATCACCGCTGTATCTATCGCGATATAAACTATTTGAAGCGATTGTTGATGCATCATTTGTAAACATTTTACCAGCTACATACAAGAATTCATCATCATACGTCACTCTTATGTCAGTTTCTTCACTCAAATTACCTAAGTAAACAGGCTCATATTGAGTAATAAAAAAGGGAGGAATAGATTCCCAAATTTCTTCATCAATTATCCCATCTAAGGTTATAGGGGTAGTTGTTTTAACTAGCTTAAGACTATTTTGAGCAAACAGATTCAATGAACAAAACAAAAAAACAAAAAAAAGACTGAATTCCTTCAACATTATAAAATCTAAAATAAATGGGTTTATTTATAAGACATTTATCAAGATAGAATCCCCTATACTTCTTATGTTTATTAAACTAATTTTTTGAATGAATCTATTGACCATTCCCACATTAGCTGATATTAAAAAAGCGCATAAAGTTATTAAACCTTATGCACGTTACACCCCGGTTCTTCGAAGTGAACATGTAAACGAAAGAACCAACTCGGATGTTTTTTTTAAATGTGAAAACTTTCAAAAAGTTGGTGCGTTCAAATTTCGAGGCGCATGCAATGCCGTGTTAACTCTAACTAAAAGCCAAGCGGAAAATGGAGTAGCTACTCATTCATCAGGAAATCATGCCCAAGCCTTGGCTTTATCAGCAAGAATAAAGGGAATTCCCGCTTATGTTGTAATGCCTGAGAATGCACCTAAAGTAAAGGTCGAAGCTGTTCGAAACTATGGTGCTGAAATTACTTTTTGTGAGTCTACATTGGAGAGTCGTGAAAGTACTTTATTGGAAGTCGTAAAAAGAACAAGTGCAACAATTATTCATCCTTATAACGATTCTAGAATTGTAGCAGGACAAGGAACATCAGCTTTAGAATTTCTGGAAACCAATCCCGATTTAGATATTATTCTTACCCCTGTAGGTGGCGGTGGATTACTTAGTGGGACTGCTCTTTCAGTGAAGTCTATTAAGCCATCAATAAAAGTAATTGGAACTGAACCAGAACAGGCAAATGACGCTTATAAATCGTTCAAAGCTGGAAAACTCATTCCTGCTTATAGTACAAATACAATTGCAGATGGACTCCGAACTTCACTTGGTGAACTTCCCTTTACCATAATTAAAGCCAATGTCGATGATATTGTTACGGTAAGTGAAGAAGCTATCATTTTAGCGATGCGATACATTTGGGAACGTCTCAATATAATTATCGAACCTTCTTGTGCAGTACCAATAGCAGCCATATTTGAAGGCAAAGTTGATGTTATTGGAAAGAAAGTGGGTATTATTATTACTGGGGGAAATGTAGATTTAGATAATCTACCTTGGTAATAAAAAGCCTTTCCTAATTTCTCAAGAAAGGCTTTCTAAAAAATAAGACAAACTACTTAGTAAGCTCTATCTCAACCTGTTGAACATCATTTGAGTTTGTACCTACCATTAAACTAAACATTCCTGGCTCAGCCTTAAACTTCTCATCAGCAGCATAAAATGCAAGCGTTTCCCAATTTATTGAGAATGTAATTTTCTTAGTTTCACCTGCATTAATCATAACTTTTTCAAAGCCTTTTAACTCTTTTATAGGACGCATCGCACTAGCGAAATGATCTCGGATATAAAATTGAACCACTTCTTCACCTGCTACAGATCCTGTATTCTTCACATCCACGGTCAACTCTAGAGTTTCATTCATGGAAATTGATTTTTTACTCACTTTGATGTTTGAATATTCAAAATCAGTATAGCTTAATCCATATCCGAAAATGAACTGAGGGCTATTTTGTATGTCGTTGAAATGACTCCAAAAAACTGAGCCATCATCACCTGGACCTGGAGCAGGACGACCTGGACTTCTAAAGTTATAATAGATTGGAATTTGTCCAACATCACGAGGTATTGAAATAGGTAATTTTCCTGATGGATTATACTTACCAAAAATTACATCTGCTATTGCATTACCTGCTTCTGAACCTAAGTGCCAAGTATATAAAAGTGCTGAAGCCTCTTCATAAAGTTCAGGTTCTACGATAGGTCTTCCAGCCATTAGCACAGTAATAACATTATCATTAACCGCGCTAACCTTTTTAAATAGCTCTAATTGACGTCCTTTAAGGCTAATATCTACTTGACTTCTACCTTCACCTGTTTGAAGAGCTTTTTCACCTATTACCATTATTACAACATCTGCATCTTTTGCATTGTTAATTGCTTCCTCAAATCCTGAGCCATCATCTTCAGGAAAAGTTAAGCCTCTAGAGAATGCTCCGTTATCGACAGAAAGTGTGTATCCTTCTGAAAATGTCACTTCAACATTTGAACCTACTGCAGTTTCAATCCCTTCAAGTAGTGATACTGCAGAATTCGATTCACCTCTTCCTCTCCAGTTTCCTAAAGGGGAATCCTTATCGTTAGCAAGGTGACCGATTACTGCAATTTTCGGAGTACTTGCTGCTAGTGGAAGCTGGTCTTGATCATTTTTTAGTAAAACTATTGAACGTTTTGCAACATCTCTTGCAATGGCTCTATGCTCATTGGTATAAATATTTTGTTCCTCTCTTTCTGTATCAGAATATTGATATGGATCGTCAAAAAGTCCTAAAAGAAATTTTACTCTTAATACACGACGAACTGCTTCGTCAACTATTGAAATATCAACTTCACCTGATTCAACTAGTTCTTTTAGATAAGTTTGATAAGCTTCAGATTCCATATCCATATCATTACCACTAGTAATAGCATGATAAGCTGCTTGTTTTAAATCTTTAGAATATCCATGATTAATCATCTGACGAATTGAACCCCAGTCTGAAATAATAAACCCGTTAAATCCCCATCCCTCTTTTAATATGGTTCTCTGTAAATAGTAATCGCCATTTGCAGGAATCCCATTTAAATCATTAAAGGAGTTCATAAAGGTTCCTACACCAGATTTAGCCAATGCTTCAAATGGAGGAAGAATGATATTGAGCAAAGTATTTTTACCAACATCAACGGTGTTATAATCTCTTCCAGACTCTGAGAACGCATAACCCGCAAAATGTTTAGCGGTTGCCAATATTGAGGTAGGCTGAGATAAATCTGATGTTTGAAAACCTTGTACACGAGCAACTGCCATTTTTGAACCTAAATATGGATCTTCACCAGATCCTTCCATTACTCTTCCCCAACGAGCGTCTCGGCCTACATCAACCATAGGAGCAAAAGTCCAATTAATACCGGCTGCAGATGCTTCAATAGCTGCTACTCTTGCTGATTGTTCTACGGCGTTTAAATCCCAACTGGCAGCTTCGCCTAATGGAATTGGGAAAATGGTTTTAAAGCCGTGAATAACATCAAAACCAAAGATCAGTGGTATACCTAAACGACTATTTTCAACGGCAAGCTTTTGTGCTTCATATGTGGCTTCTGCACCAACTACATTAAGTAAAGAACCTACTCCACCATTTTTTAGGAGCTGGGCTCGTGCTTCTGCATATTCATTATCCTCCGGAACAGGACCTGTAAAATCCCAACTCCCATTATGTTGGTTAAGTTGACCAATTTTTTCATCTAGTGTCATTAATGCCAGAACACTATCCACTTTTTGTTCAATATCGGGTTTCATGAGTTTGTTTTGAGCAAATAAAAAAGTTGATAAAAATACAGCAATAAAAAAACTCAGGACTCCAATTAGATTATATCTAAAACTATTCATTTGACTAGGTTGGTTTAATTTTTATTCTAATGATTTAAAATAAGTTTTTTGATTCAAAATAAACGTACTAATTCTTCTAAATCTTGTTTTATCTCCAATCGATTTTAAGATATCACTAAGACCTTCGAGTATTTTATTGAAACAAAGAAGACTGATTATTCGTCTTTCAATAAAACTTTTCAATATGGCAAAACAAGGCACATCCGATAAACAATCTCTTCGCAACGATCTTGATCCAGACTTTGATCTGGATGAGTATATTGATGACCAAGCTTATTTTGGTCAAAATAATTCTAAAGTAACTGATCGTGAGTTCAAAGAAGAGCGCTCAGATTTAATTAAGCACTCCCTGTTAGTAGTAGCTGTAATTTCTACTATTTTTTTATGGTCTTTTGATTGGAGTCCACGAAATGCATACAACTATTTCTTTGCAGGGGAGTCTCCTGTTTTTGTTTTTGAAGAAGGAGGGCAGGCTTCTACTCAAGATTTTGAATTTTCTGAAGCTCCCGAATTCAATTCGCAACAATCACTTTCAGCTACCGACTATTTAGTTGAGCTAAGAGATAAAGGTCTTCTTGGTGAAGGTAAACTCTCTACTTTTGATGCTCGAGAACTATACGGTTCAGATGTTCCAATTTCTTACCTAGTGTTGTTGAACGAAGCTAATTTTCTTGATAATTTTTCTTTTGTAGATATTACCGAGTTCTATGAAAACCGAGTTCCAATAGAATATCTAGAATCTTTGAATAGAGCAGGTTATTTAGATCAATTATCTTTTGTTGATATTACGGAGTTCTATGAGAATAATGTCCCGATCCAGTATCTAAATAGGCTAAATGATATTGGTATTCTAAGCAAACTTTCATTCGTAGATATAACCGAGTTTTATAGTAGTCAAGTTTCTATTGATTATCTGAGGGCTCTTGAAAATAATGGATTTATTGAAACACTTTCTTTTGTAGATATCACTGAATTTTATGAAAACGGTGTTACAATAAAATTTTTGAATGACCTTAAATCAAAGGGTTTAATCGATGAACTTAGCTTTGTCGATATTGTCGATTTGTACAAAGCTGAAGCAAATTAATACACCTTAATTATGTCGAAACAACGAACCAATAATCCTGGAAGTATCACAGACCCTGATTTTAACCTGGATGAATATCTTTCGGAACAAGCGGACCAAAATTATCAACAAAAAAATGATGACCAAGAAGTTGAGACTACCTCTTTTTCTAGAAACCTAATTCTCATTTGTGCATTAAGTGCCGCGGCTTTTCTTTGGTATTTTGATTGGAGTCCACGAAACGTATACAATTTCTTTTTTGCCGATGAGGTTACAACCTCTACTCGAGTGGGTGGTTTTAACATTCAGATCCCTCCCATTAATGTTGATATACCAGAAATAGATATCGACATACCAGAAATTAGAGTTGGAGAAGCGCAAACGGGTACATCTAACCTTGGCATAAGTTTTACGGATTATATGGCTGAGTTAAATGATTTAGGTTATCTAGATCAATTTGGAAGTTCCTCACTTTCTACTCTTTACTCGAATAGTGTACCAGTTGAATATATTGATGGGCTCGGGAAAGCCGGAATTCTAGCCAATTTTGGGGGTACTTCAATTTCAACACTTTACTCCAACAAAGTTCCTTCTTCATTTATAGAAGAACTATCAAAAGAAGGTCTTATGGATAATTTTGGAAGTACTTCTATTTCAAGATTATACACGAATAATGTTCCCATATCATTTATTAAAATACTAGAAGACCGTGGACTTCTGGATAATATGTCTTCACAATCTGTGGTAGACGCTTATAAACTCGACGGTGAATAAAATATTATGGCACAAAGAAATACACATAGAAAGAACAATTCTGATGACCATTTTGATTTAGATGGTTATATCAACGAAAAATCAAACCCAGAGGTAGAATCAACTTCTGAAAATGTCGAGGGTGAAGGAAAGTCAAGTTGGTTAAAGAACTCAATGTTAATCTTTGGGTTCATTCTAATCAGCCTACTTTATTTCAATAATTGGAGCCCTAAACAAGTTTATGGTAATATTTTTGGAGTAGATGAATATCAAGAAAGATTTGAAGTTGTTCAGCAAGCTCCGAATAGCCCAAAAATAGTTTCGAATCTACCTTCATCTGAAAACATTGCAGGATTAGAAGAATTGAAGAGACTAGAAGAGCTAGAGCAACTTGGAAATCTAGAAGGTCTAGAAAGACTAAATGAACTAGAAAATCTAGGTGCTGAACTTGAAAGTTTAGAAGGATTGGAAGGATTAGAAAACTTAGAAAGTAGTTTAGAAGGATTAGAGAATTTAGGTGAATCAAATGAGCTTAGAAAATTTGCTTTGGAAACTGCAATGGAAGCTTTGAATGGAATTCAAGCATCCGGGCAATTTGGGAATGAAATACAATTAGGCATCCAAGAAGCAATGAAAGAATTGGAGGCTCTTAACGAATTAGAAAACATCAAAGTAGAAAAGTTAGTAACTGATGCTACTCATGTAAATTCATCGTTTACTGAATATTCAAATCAGTTAAATGAAATCGGTATTTCTAATAAATTCACGAACTCAGACATCCAAAAACTTCACCAAGCAAATGTCCCGCCTTCTTTCCTACAACAATTGAACAACTTAAACCTACTTGAAAAACTTGCTGTTGATTCCATCATAGAAGCATCTAACTCAGAGAATTAAACCTATAATTATGGCAAATCAAAGATTTCGAAACAGTGGTAGTGATTCAGATTTTGATCTGGATGAATATATTTATGAAAAATCTACCGAAGGAAACGAAGAAATGTTTCCAGAAGAAGAAATTGATTATCCAAAACCTACTGCAAGACGAAATGTAGTCGCTATTTTGATTTTCAGTGCGATTGCTGGATTTTGGTTTCTTACATCTGGGCCAGCATCTATTTTTCTTTTTGATGACGATGGGGTTAACATTGAAGTGAATGTGCCAAATATTGAAGTTCCTGAACTTAGAAACTTTGCTCCCATTCCTCCCCCTCCTCCAACCGTTGGAGAAATATCAACTGGCTACCTTGATTATCTTCAAGAAATAAATGAAACATTCCCTAATCAATTCTCCGGAAACTCTGTACAAGGATTATACAATGGTGGTGTGCCAATTGAATATTTGGTCAGTTTAAACGAGGCTGGATATCTTGATCAATTCTCTTACTCAGCAATTATTGGACTATTTAACGGCGGAGTTCCTAATGAGTATTTAAATCAACTCGATGCCACAGGATATCTAGATGCCTTATCATACTCTGCTGTTATTGGACTTTATAATGGTGGGGTTCCCACTGGTTATTTAGACTTAATGAATGAAGCTGGATATCTTGATCAATTATCTTATTCGGCAATTATTGGTCTTTACAACGGTGGGGTTACAATTGATTACATAAATCAAATGGATGCAGCAGGTTATATGGATCAACTTTCCTATTCAGCAGTTATTGGATTATATAATGGAGGTGTTCCAATCTCTTATTTAGATCAAATGAACGAAACTGGATATTTGGATGAGTTTTCGTACTCAGCGATTATTGGCTTTTTCAATGGTGATGTAACTATTGATTACCTAAATAGCCTTAATACTGCAGGTTTTTTGAATACATTTTCTTACTCAGGAATAATTGGACTTTATAACTCTGATGTCCCCGTTGAATTTCTTAAGATTCTTGATGATCGAGATTTACTTGCAGATATGAGTTACTCAGAAGTCATTCAAGCGTATAATGCTGATAATTGATAAATTTTAGTTTGATCTAAGCAATCCCTTTCAACGATGCCATTCATCGTAAGTGGTGCGATATTCACACAATTGAGTTCCAGCTCGTTTTTAAGATTGGGCAGACTCTTCGCTTACTCTGTGAGTGAATAGATAAAAAAACCGATCCAAAAATTACCCTTGTTCCAAATATTTCTCAATGAATTATCTAACATCTAGATGTATGACAATGAAGGGTTTTATCCTGATCATATTAACTAACAGCATCCATATCGAAGTCTCTGAACTGTAATTCATAAAGTCTACTGTATAGTCCGCCTAAAGAAAGAAGTTCTTGATGTGTTCCATCTTCAACAATTCCCCCTTTATCCATCACTAGAATGCGATCGGCATGTTGCACAGTTGAAAGACGATGAGCTATTACAAAAGTGGTTCTTCCTTTCATCAATCGATATAAAGCATCTTGGACTTGAGCTTCGGATTCTGAATCTAGTGAAGATGTTGCTTCATCTAATAACAATATTCGAGGGTCTTTAAGAATTGCACGGGCAATTGCTAACCGTTGGCGTTGCCCCCCACTTAGCTTCACTCCTTTTTCACCGATCATCGCATTATAACTTTCTGGGATATCAGAAATAAAATCGTGGGCATTTGCATCTCTTGCAGCCGATTCAACTTCTTCATCGCTCGCATCTAGCTTTCCATACTTTATATTTTCTTTGATACTTGTTCCAAATAAATGCACCTCTTGTGGAACAATAGAAATGTGCTCTCTTAACGATTTTACTTCCAGATTTTTAATTGAATTGCCATCAACTTTAATGCTTCCTTCCTGTGGATCATAAAATCTTGGGATTAGATTCAATAAGGTTGTTTTTCCTGCGCCACTTGGTCCAACTAGCGCTATGGTTTGTCCTGCGTCAACTTCAAAAGAAATATCTTTAAGTATTGTTCGATCATCTTCGTAAGCAAAAGTTAAGCCTTCTACTGAGATTTTTCCTTTTACATTTTCAAGAGTAATTGCATGTTCAGAATCTTGGATTTCTGGGATTTCTTCTAACAATTCGAAGATACGTTCTGAAGCTCCAGCAGCTGTATTCACGGCAGTATATAATCTAGAAGTCTGACTAATTGATCGCGAAATATTTAGCGCATAAATGATAAATGCCACCAAATCTCCAGCCGTAAGACGATCTGCGAGTACTTCCTTCCCTCCATACCAGAAAATCACAACTAACGTACCCATAAACATGATTCCAACGCCAGACCAGAAAAACTGAGTGAGTACAACTTTTCGTCGAACGGTTAAAAATAATTTTTCTATAGCAGATGAGTAACGTTCTACTTCGTAGTCTTCCCTAACAAATGCTTTTACTAATCGAACAGCTCCTAAAGCATCTTCAGCTACAGCCGTAGAATCTGCTAATTCATCTTGAATTCCCCGAGATAGTTTTCTGATTTTTTGTCCAAAATAACGCGTTGCTATAGTAACGAACGGAACCGTAGCAAAAATTACTGCGCTTAATCTCCAATTTAATACAACCATTAATGAAACAGAGCCAACCATTGAAAAAGTTATCGTGAGCAGTTGTGGAAGAGAATCGGTGAGTGCAGTACGAATAGATCCAACATCATTGGTTAAGCGGGAAGTAATTTCTCCAAGTCTTCGCTCAGCAAAAAAGCGGAATCCAAGTCGGTGCAGATGCTCATATACTTTTTTACGCAGATCAGTTACTACACGTTCACCAACCCATTCCAAATGATAATTTCCCATAAAAGTGAAAAAGGCTTGTAGGATGAATAATCCCATCAAACCGACAGCAAGAATATTTAATAAACCAGAATTTCCTTCTTCAAAAACTGCATCTAGTAACTCTCTAAGACCTAATGGAACCGATAACCAAATTCCAGAACCGATTAAAACTACCACTGTTGCAAAATAGAATCGCTTTCGATACGGCTTACTTAAAGCAAAGATTTTTACCAGCGTTTCTTTAAGGCTTTTCAAACCTCTTTTATCATTTTCCTCATTTTTACTCATGTAGATAATTTGGCAAATATAATGCCAAGTATTTGAGATTTTTTCCTCTCAATTTGCTATCTATCAACCAATAGAAATGAGAGTTAAATAATCATGGACGGAGACACACTTACCTGGATTTTTTTGGTTGGCGGAATTATACTCATGGCGCTCGAATGGGCGATACCAAGTGGTATAGCTGTGATCTTAGGATTCAGCGGATTACTAGTTGGTGCAATTCGGTTTCTTGGATTACTCAATGATCCAGTAACTGCAACTTTGGCATGGGTTATAGCCTCTGCTCTGCTTGCCGTTGTATCTCTACCAATTTTGAAAAAATATTTTGGGGGTGAAAGCTCTTCTAAATTTGCCGATGAAGATTATGAAGCTATGGATCAAATAGTGGATGTAATTGACGCCATAGATGAACAGACTAATGAAGGAAGAATTCGATTTCAAGGAATTTCATGGCAAGCACGATCCTTAGATGGAGACATTCCGTCTGGTACACAGGTTCGAATCAAATACAGAGATAATACTACCTGGGTTGTAGAACCCGTTGAAAAACTCGATACTCCCAATACACAAAGACTCAAACAATCAAATTAAAGACATCATGTTTTGGACAGCGACTTTAATCACACTTGTGGTAACGTATTTTATAATAACTCGGCTTTTTATCATTGTAGAATTTCGAGAAGAAGTAATTCAGGAACGCCTCGGTAAATTCAAAAAAAATCTTAAACCGGGATTTCATTTTCTCGTTCCTTTTGTTGATCGACCTGCATACAGCCGTGAAATGCGTGAACAAGTTCTGGATGTTCCAAGTCAAACCTGTATCACTAAAGACAATATTGAAGTAGCGGTAGATGGATTAGTGTACATTAAAGTGATGGATGCCTACAAAGCCAGTTATGGGATTTCAAATTATCAGGCAGCAGCAGTAAACCTTGCCCAAACTACCATGCGAAGTGAAGTTGGTAAAATTACGCTTGATGATACGTTCTCAGAGCGAGAAATGATGAATGAAAATATCGTTCGTGAAATTGATAAAGCTGCTGATCCCTGGGGAATAAAAGTACTTAGATATGAAATCAAGAACATCCGTCCTTCTAATGAAATTGTAGATACAATGGAAAAACAGATGGAAGCTGAACGTGAGAAACGAGCTGAAATCGTACATTCTGAAGGATTTAGACAAGCTAGAATCAATGAATCTGAAGGCGAGCAAGAAAGTCAGGTACTAGTTTCAGAAGCAAGCCGACAAAAACGAATTAACGAAGCAAAAGGTAAGGCCCAAGAAATTGAACTAGTTGCAACTGCCACAGCAAATGGGATTCAACGCATTGCTGAAGCCATGCGAAAACCAGGAGGTGAACTTGCTGTTAAAACGAAGCTTGTTGAACAATACATTGAGCAATTTGGGAATATACTTGAACGGTCTCAAATATCAGTTCTACCAACTGAGACTGCAAATCTAAAAACATTTTTTGAAGGTGTGAGCAAAGTCAGCGACCACACTAAAAATCAAGAGGGGAAATAATAATGGAATTTTTTGAGATTATAGAAAACATCAGTTTTGGTTTAGTAATGGCTTTCATTTTGTACATTTTGTTCAAAGTGATCAAGTCTTTTCGTTTGGTTCCCAATCAATTTGCTTATATCGTTGAACGACTTGGGAATTACCATAAAACACTTGCCCCAGGGTTTCATGCACTTATCCCTTTTTTAGACAAAGTAGTTTATAAGCAAGATTTACGTGAAGAAACGATTGAAGTAGAGCCACAGGAATGTTTCACTAAAGACAACGTAAAAGTTGAAGTAGATGGAGTTATTTATCTAAGTGTGATGGATCCTGTAAATGCAAGTTATGGGGTTACCAATTATCGATATGCTGCAATTCAATTAGCACAAACTACAACACGTTCGGTTATTGGTTTAATGGATTTAGACGAGACCTTCGAAGAACGTGCTAAAATGAGTAAAGAAGTAGTAAGCGTACTTAGTGAACTTGAATTACCATGGGGAATGAAAGTCCATCGCTATGAAATCAAGAATATTATTACCCCTAGAACGGTTCAAAAAGCAATGGAACGTCAAATGACTGCTGAACGGGATCGAAGAGCTGTAATCGCTAAATCTGAAGGAGTGAAAGGTTCTAAAGTAAATGATGCCGAAGGTGTAAGAGCAGAAATGATCAATATTTCTGAGGCCGAAATGCAACGTCAAATTAATGAAGCTCAAGGATTGGCTCAAGAAATTGAATCTATTGCCGAAGCCACCGCCGTTTCGATAGAAAAAATTGCTGATGCTCTCTCCCAACCCATGGGAGCTGAAGCTATGCAACTTCGACTAGCAGAAAAATACCTAGGTAAACTTAGAGGACTTGGTCGCGAAGAAAACCAGATTATAATTCCTCAAGACATTTCAAATTTTGATGCAGTTATGAAAGGCTTGGACTTATCAGAATTAAAGGAATCGACTAAAAAATAATTCGGATTAAGAATTACGGATATCAAGCAAAGTTTCTTTATTCGTAATTCAAAAAATCATACTTCTTAAAGTGCCTTATAGCCCTCTTCTTCTTTTAATGTAATGGTACCCTTTCGAGTTTTAAACTTGGTTGGTATTGTTATAAACTCACCACCCTGAACGGCTTTTTTCACATTAAAATGAAGATGAGGTCCTGTAACGTAACCTGTTGCACCCGAGTAACCTAGTAATTGCCCTGTTCTAATTCTTTGACCAATGCTAACGATTACTCCGTTTTCTTTCAGATGCGAATATTCTGAGAAGGTTCCATCGTTATGAGCAACCGTAACATAATTCGCTTTATCAATAAAATATTCGGTTGAACCACCTTCCGAAAATGACTCTTTGAGATCAACAACAACACCAGATCGGGCAGAATAAATCTCCGTTCCTTCAGGAATATCGAAATCGATGGAATAGGCTATTCTACCAGAGTGTGAGAAATCACCATTGTACCCTTGAGCTACCACCGCTTCGGTTCCAAGTCGATATGGTAATCGGTAGGCATAATTATCGGTATGATCTGCAAAAATACTTCCCATATAATAGGAATAATTGGTTGTGAATCCCCACTTCTTAGTTCCATCAACAAGGCTTAACTCTAAAAGTATAACATCAGCTTTTGCAGCAATTGCAGTGGTAAAAGGAAGTCGCTTCGAAGATTTTAAATTGTCTAACACAATATTCAACTCAAGCGTTATGGCATATTCATTTAGATTTCGAGCATGCACCTCTATACTATTTTCTTTTTCAACGGTGTATACCTCAACCGTAGGTTCCTCTTGAAAGGAAGTAACGTTGATTAACAAGGCGATAAGGATTGGAATCATTTTCATAGATAAAAATGTAGGCAATCTGTTTTAATTTTGTGCAATTCAAAAGGGAGAATGTATATTTGGGGATGAATATGTATGTACTGTATTTACTATTTCTACTGGCAGTTCGGGGATTACCAGACCATGATGATCCAGAATTGTTGCGCGCGATTAAAAATGGCGATCATGGAGCTTTTAAAAAGTTCTTTGAAAAGCATCACTCCTATCTTTATCATTTTTTGTTGAAAAAGGGAATTTCGGAGCAACAAGCTGAAGATTTAGTTCAACAAGCTTTTGTTATGATTTGGGAAAAGCGAGCTCAAATTGATGAAACCAAATCTCTCAAAGCCTTCCTCTTCCGAATTGCCTATACCCGAATGTTGAATGTATTCCGCGATACAGCCAAGTTTGATGATAACGCAGATCTAACTACCGAAGAAGGCGAAATATCAACCGAAAAAGCTATTGAAACCCAAGAATTAGGAAAAGCTATTGAAGCTTCAATTTCCTCAATGCCCGAAAAACGACAAGCGGTATTTCGATTATGCTTTATTCAGGAATTCACCTATAAAGATGCTGCTGAGTTTCTAGAAGTCTCCGTGAAAACGATTGAGAACCATATGGGATTAGCGTTGAAAGAGTTGCGAGGTAAGTTAGAAAGATTTAGGTAGCTATCCCCTTCCTTGGGACATCCTGAACTCGTTTTAGGATCTGTGGAGAACAAAAGCTTTGTCTATTCAAATCTTTAATCAACGAATCAATCCCTAAAGATGCTGAATCAAGTTCAGAATGAAAGTACTTAAAAAAGTTCTACACTTTATTTATTACCTGGTTTATATGAAATCACGATATTTCAAGTTTGTAACCTGACTGTTATTGAGTAGGAAGTCTCCAGACTTCTATTACCTTTCATCACTATATAACTAACAAAAATCTATACACTTTTGGTCTAGTTGCCTTAATGCAAAGTCTCAGACTTGCGGTTCTTTTTCTCTTAAGTCAGAGACTTAAGAGATCGTTTGGGGCTTTAGGTTTAGATATAAAGCTTAGAACCTTGGTTTACATAAATACTAATCAAGATAAGTTCCAAGAAACTATCCATGATTTATCAAAGGTATCTAACTGCCGTTTACATCAGTCAGAAGAAAATGATAAAGATTCTGATATTCGAAAGATTACTTATATAAAACTTCAATTTCATGATTCAAAAACACAAGCTGTGGATCTTGAAATTTATAAAATGAAGCAAAATCTAGCCTACTACGATGAGGAAAACATGGCAAAAAAAATGGTTCAATCTATAAATGCTTTAAGTTCATAACAAAAAGAGGCAACAGAATTATTTGTTGCCTCTTTTTTATTTTGGTTATCAAAATGGATTGGTAAAAAAAGAAATGCAGAAACTGAACCAAAGACTTCAGGTAGTAGCTTCACAATTTAAAGTTTTCAGCTAGGTAATTAATTATGTTACTTTAAATTCATCCTTGATCCTCACACTTAAAACGGAGATCATAATCAGTTTAATAAAACCGAGATTGTATGGATAAAGTAGTCTTACTAGTTGATGTTCAAAATGTGTATTACACAACAAGGGAAATCCATAAGCAAAACTTCGATTACAATTATTTTTGGGCAAAGAGTACTGCAAACAGAGAGGTAATCAAAGCAATTGCTTATACCACAGATCGAGGGGATGAAAAACAAAAACAATTTCAAAATATTCTCAGGGCAATTGGCTTCGAAGTTAAACTTAAGCCATTTATACAACGTTCAGATGGCTCAGCTAAAGGCGACTGGGATGTTGGCATTACAATAGATGCTATGGAGTATTCTGGGGAAGCAGATGTAGTCGTATTAGCGTCTGGAGATGGTGATTTTGCCCTATTAGTTGAAAAAATTAAAAGTGATCGTGAAGTAACTGTTGAAGTGTACGGAGTAGAGCAGCTAACAGCTAATGCGCTAATTCAAGAGGCAACAAAATTCATACCTATTAAAGGCGAGTTTCTCTTATCAAGAAAATAAATTCCCTATTCTTCTAACCTTCTTTAGTACATAAATAATCTCTGCGAAATCATAGATCTAGATTTTTGTAATGGAAACAGGCTTATTTAGCTATCAAGATACTTTCCTCCATGGGAATGACTTTGTTAGTTGTATAGAATTGGTAAATAGGCTTCAATTCTTCGCTGACAAGTTGAAAGAATACTTGCAATCGAAGAGAATAATACCACTGATTAATATTCAAGGTTATTCTGAGTATACTTACAAAGAATCCACACAACTCAGTTCTAAGTAGTTCTATATTTAATTGAACGATGTTTCTCTGAAATCATAAGGTTCGATAATAATTTTAGTTCGGCTAGCTGTCCTGTCTATAGTCTGGTAGGTTAATCACTTGGGCATTTCGAAGAAGGTAAAGTAAACTTGAATGTGGTGCCATTTCCTTTGTTTTGTTCAGCCCAGATTACTCCGTTATGCATATCAACAAATTCTTTCGTAAGTAGTAAACCAAAGCCCGTTCCCTTTTCGCCATTGGTTCCAGGCGTAGATTTTGTTGATTCTATACAAAATAGATTAGCTAACCTTTCTTCATTAATACCTATTCCATTATCAGAAATAGCAATCTGCATATAGTCTTTGTCTGAAGTAATATGGATTGAAATTACCCCTCCTTCTGGGGTAAATTTAATACCATTTGAAACTAAATTCCTGACGATTGCATGTACCATATCTACATCCGCATTAACTTTATGATTACAGTTATGTGGAAGATTAATTTCAATGGATTTATTCAATGCGGATTCGTTTAAAAGTGCTTTTACATTTTGTAGTATTGTATCAATTTCAATCTCCTTAGGCTTAAAACTTATTCTCCCAGTTTGAGTACGAGACCAAGTAAGTAAATTCGTTAACAGATCATTTACACGGTGAGAACTTTCACTTATGAGCTGAGCATATTCCTCAATATCTGTGTACTCATTATTCCTGATATCATCTAAAAGTAATTCACTGAAACCCATAATAGCATTAAATGGCGTTTTTAAATCGTGCCCGATTATAGAAATAAACCGATCTTTGGTAGCATTTAACTCTTTAAGGCGATCTTCGTTTTCAATAAGCTTTTTCTCTGTTTGTTTTCTCTCTGTTACATCTCTGACATTCAGCACCACAGATTCAATGAGAGGATCTTCAAGGAGGTTATTTCCAAAAGCTTCAAGATATACCCAATGTCCATCTTTATGGATATGACGATATTGTGTACCTCCGTGAGAGCCCTTGTCAATGATATCGAGAAAAGCCTTATTAACAGTTAACTGGTCTTCTGGATGTATCTTTTCATCAATAACAGCAATGTTTATTAATTCTGAAGGTTTAAATCCCAAAATACCTTCACAGGATGCGCTAACAAAAGTTTGCTCCCCATTTGCATTCATCAAGACAATCATGTCGAACGAATTTTTAACTAATAAGTCAAAAATCTCATGATCAAATTCTGATAGCTGTTTAATACTTGATGAATTGTTCCCAGTTAATGCTTCGGATGAAAGGTTCTTCATTAGCTCGATATTTACTGTTATTTCAAATCATCATCGGATTTTAATATTAAGAATAGATGAAGAAGTTTAATCACTTAGATAATGATTTGATATCGTTTCAATTTATTTGAAGCCACGAGACTTAGTAGATTATCTAAGAATTAAAAATAAATTAAATTCTTATTAGGGGTACTCTTCTACTTGTGTGTATTAAGGATGAATCACGAAATTAATCCTTAAACAAACCAATAGGTAACTCACATGAAAACTATAACCCAAATAAAAAACATTCTCGTTGTTTCGGCAATTTTGGCAATAACTTTTTCTGCTTGTTCATCCGTAAATAATGATACTGAAGCACTTTCTGAAGAAGATATTGCTATTGCAACTGAAATTGTGGCTGTTACATTAGCAGATAATGAATCTGGAGTAATTTCCAGTATGTACGATGCTTTTTCAGGCGTAGATGATAGTGGCATTTCTTATGGTGACTTTCAACAAGGTCGTGCTAAAGCAAAACGCAGAAATCATAACAGCGGACGTGGTGGAGAACGTAATTATACACATTCTTACGATTCAACAACTGGCGTGCATATTATTTCTTATGATAGAGCAGTTGAAAACGAAACGTATAGTAAATCAGTAAGTCTAAATCAGGAAATTATCTTTACCGATCTTGATGGTGGTTTTATAGCAAGACCAAAAGCTGAGAAAAATGCTATTGAAGCAATTTCGTTTTCAGGAACTAAAACTGGCGAAGCGGAAGGTCCATTTAGAAGTTCAAGTTTTACAAAAGAAGATGACTTTGAAATTTCTGGTATTCATGCAACAAGTGGAACGCTATCTATGGCAGGCACTCATCATGGTATAGGTGAAGCTGAAGGTCAGCTTTCTGACAGTACAACTAGTTCAAGAGCTTATGAAATCAACATCTCTTTCGAAAACGTAGCAATTGTTAAAGACACCGTACTTGCATATGGTAGCTTAGAACAAGGTGTAAGTGGAACGCTTACTTACAGCATTCAAATGAACAAAACCATTAACGGTGTTCCTGAAGAAACGTTAGTTGAAGGAACTATTGATCTTGAAGAAGATGGCACTGCCCTCCTCCGCTTCAACAAACTCCCAAAAGTAATTCGATTCTCATTGGTTGATGGCGAATCAGACGATAGACCCCGTAGATGATCCCTAACCCAAGAAAAAGCAGGTTGCTCTAAGTAACCTGCATTTCCTATTATTCCACCATCATGGCAACTGAACAAAACTTATCCGAAAACGATCTTGACCTCCTTCTTTCCCAAAGTCTTGGAAATGCTTTAGGTTCGCGATCATCGTTCTCGGAGTTGCAAGATTCTTTAATAGATCAGTTGGTGGAATTCAAAAAAAGCGAACGTTCTTATTATGAAAACCACGCACCAAATTCTGGTTCTATTTGGGAAGCTATTGAAGCCGAAACAAAAGCAAAAGTTACTCCTCTTTTTCAACGCCCAATTACCTACACTTGGGCAGCCGCTGCTGTGTTACTGATTGCTGCCTTTTTTGGATTTTATTGGATTAGTTTAAACCCAAATCCACAATTAGTAGCTCAAAGTGACTCAGCTATCTCAACCATTATACTTGATGACGGAACTGAAGTAATACTGCGCCCTTATTCTGAACTCTATGAAATTGCTTATTCAGAAACTGAACGAACCTATTCCTTAAATGGTGAAGCCTTTTTTGATGTTACTTCCGATGTAAATCGTCCTTTTAGCGTTCAAGCTGGTGAAGGAGTTATAACGGTATTAGGGACCCGATTTAATGTTAGTAACTGGGGAAATACTACTCAGGTTTATCTAGAAGAAGGAAGTGTACAATTTACCTCAAGCACCAAAACTTCAGTACTTTTAGAACCAGGTCAACAATCTGAACTTATTTCCGGAATACTTTCTCAACCTGAAGTTGCGAGTTCAAACAAGTATACTGATTGGATTTCAAATACCATTGTATTTAGTGGTAGCTTACCGTTAGATGTTGTCGCGGAAATTGGTCAACACTTCAATATCAGAATCAATATTTCCCAGTTAAATGATGATAGTGCATTGGATGGAACCCTTAGACTTGATTCGGTTACCCAAACTCTTGAAGATCTTGGGTTGGTTCTTGGTGGAACATTCCGTAAAGTTTCTGAAAATGAATTCACCTTTATTGCCCTTGATTAAGAAATGACAAATAAGCTACGCATACTCTGTGTATTGTTCGCGTATCTGATTCTGGCTCAGAGTTCTGGTTCTGCGCAAATGTTCTCTTATTCAAATGAGCCACTACTTTCTGTTATTTCTGACATCGAAGAACAGACACATTACCGTTTTCTTTATCGGGAGGCACTAATTACCGATGTAAAAGTCTCTTTCGATGCAGATAGGACTTCCGTTATGAATCAACTCTCTGGAAGCCTTAGAATTAATAATATTGGTTTAAAAGTTGATGAACATCGGTTTCAAGCACTGATTTATTCCTCAACTGAACAGCAAGAATCGAAGCAGATTGTAATTTCTGGATACGTATTGGATGCCAATACTGGCGAACGACTCCCTTATTCCACAATTTCTTGGCGAGATAATGGGGATTTAACTGGGGTTTCAAGTAATCCATCAGGTTCATTTACCCTAACTACAAGATCCAATTCTAAAGAGCTTACATTTCTAGTTTCATTTGTAGGCTACAAGCCAAAACAGTTCGAGCTTTCTTTTGAAGAGAACCAAATTTGGAATGATATTGCAATACGTCTAGAACCTGAACCTTATGGCGGAAAGGAAATCCTAATTCAAGGAGTTAACTTCTATACTGCTTCAGACACAGTATTGAATGGATTGATTAAAGTAGGTGCTTTTAGTCCACTTGGAGAAAGCAATGCCGTTCGATCTTTGCAAACGTTACCAGCCGTTTCCATGAGTTCTGCGATTAATGATGGAATAAATATCCGAGGAAGTGCTTCAGATGGATTTCAGGTATTACTAGATGGTCAAACTGTCTATCATCAAAGTCATTTATTTGGTCTGTTAGATGCTATGAATCCTGACGTACTTAAAACTAGCGGATTTTATTACGACATCACTCCTGCTCAGTATCAAGCTCCTTTAGGTGGAACGCTCTCATTAATCACTCGAACAGGCTCTTTAAATTCAGTTAAAGGATCTGCTGGATTCAGTAATACTGCAACCAAAACAACTTTAGAAGGCCCTTTGGTTAAAGGAAAATCTAGTTGGTTACTTTCAGGTAGAATCTCTCATTTAGATGAAATCAATTGGTTCAACAATCAAAGCCTTATTGAATATGGGCTTGATGTAAACCGACCAGCTGATATTATTATTGATAGAGAAATTCCTGGACTTTTCATTGAAGATATCCGACTTAATCCAATCAACATTCAAAATACTGATGCTCGTTTCTACGATGTACATAGTAAACTTTACTTCGAGACCGAAAAGGGAAATCAGTTTTCTATGAGTGGTTATATTGGTCACGATAACGCCTCTCAAGAATATTTGAGAGATCAAGCCGATGCCATTGAATTGTTTGGAACTACTAATAGATGGGATACACAAACACTATCCTCCTCCTTTTCAGCTAGAATCGCTGACAATACTTACTCAGAAAGTTCAATTGGAATTAGTTCTTATGAAAGTATCTATTCGAAAGACGATTTTGAATATCAAACTCGAAGAAACAATAACAACCAAAATGGGAACCAACCACCGCTTCCACCCGATTCAAGTATTCTTGGTAATCTCACGTTAGAAAATTCACTCACAGACTTCTCAGCCAAGCAAACATTTATCTCTTCTTTTGATGGCTTCTCGATGGAATATGGAATCAGTTATAGTGATTACCAAGTAGAGTATATTGAAAATAGCATTGCCAGAAATTCCTTCTTAAGCAGAAGAACAAGTCAACTAATAGATATTTATCATCAATTTGACTTTCCATCAATAGATCATTTAAATCTTAATATTGGGAATCGAGTACACTATTTCAGCAATGGAAAGTATGTACGATGGTCGCCTCGAATAAAAGCTCAATTTTTTCCAGATCAAGTTGTGTCTCTAAATCTTGGATTTAGTAGAAACTATCAATTTTTGAACAGGCTTCAGTTTTATAATATAAACAGCTCAGATTTCTGGATCTTAACAAACGAAGATCAACCTCCATCTGCTGTAAATTACTTTTCAGGAGGACTTAAAATTCATTATTTCAAACATACTTACTTTCAGATTGAGGGCTACGTCAAAGCCTATGAAAACCTCAGATTACATGAACTAAATACTAGTTTGGTTTCCAGTTCTTTCAAAAATAATGACGTGCCTTGGTTCTATGAAAATTCTGGTTTAGGAAAAGGCATAGAGTTCTTGATGAAAAACAGAATTAATTTCCTTACTCTAAATAGTGCCTATACACTTTCTTCCATTCAGATAAAAAACTCTCAGATTAATGATGGAAATTATTTTTATGCTGATTGGGATCGAAGACATCAATTTTCATTTGTCTCTGAAGTCGATATTTCTAAAAATTTCGATCTCTATCTTTCTTGGACTTATGGAAGTGGAACACCAAATCGATTAGACCTTCAACAACTCCAAGAAGAAAGCCCACGACTACCAGCTTATTCAAGGTTTGATGCGACTATCAGTTATGCAAAAACCTTAAGTAAAGGTGCACTGAAAACATCTTTTTCGGTCTATAATGTATTAGATCGGAAAAATCCTTGGTATACAGAAATTAAGCAGATTTCTGTAGAAACCAGAAACAGAGATATAAGAGCTTCGGCAAGAACGAATGTATTTGACTTAGGAGTACAGCCTTCCTTTAATGTAGGATTTTACTTTTAAGAAAGTTCCATGCTTTTGATCTCATCACCAGCAAAGTACATATCCATCTCTCCTTGACCTTCAACACTTACTTTGCCTCTATATTCACAATTAAAATAATCTTGAACATAATCACAGGTTGTAGCAGATATATTAACCTTATTGATTTCTCCAACTTCTTCCATTCTACTAGCTAAAATTACCGTAGAACCCCAGATATCGTAAGTAAATTTCTTTTTACCAACAATCCCTGCAATAATACTACCGCTGTGAATACCGACTCTCATTTTCCATTTTACAGCAGCATTTTCATTTCTCTCTTTAATGAAATCCTGCATTTCTTTAGCTGCTTTTACACAAAGGTATGCATGGTCTTCTTTTTCAAGAGGAAGACCGGAAACTGCCATATACGCATCACCAATAGTCTTAATCTTTTCAAGATTAAACTTCTCAATAATATTATCGAAGGCTTCAAAAATTTCATTTATTTCTGAAACTAACTTCTTAGCAGACATTGTAGCCGCTGTAGAAGTGAAGTTTTCGAAATCTGTAAATAGTACACTTACCTCTTCATATCTTCTTGGTGTAGCAGAACCTTTTTCTTTAATCTCATCTGCAATTTCTTTAGGGAGCATATTATAAAGTAAAGCATCGCTTTTCTCTTTCTCGTTTTCTAAGAGAATGGTCCGTTCCTTAACTAGAGCTTCGAGTTCTTCATTGTATTGTTCAACTTGCTCTTTCTTCTTACGTTCTCTAGAAATTTGGAAGTTTATAAATCCAATTAATAAACTAGTACCAAGTACTGAATAGAAGCCATATGCCCACCAAGTTTTCCATGGTGGCGGAAGAATTTTTAATCTAATAGAAGCCCCTTCATTGTTCCAAATACCATCTTTATTTGAAGCTATAACCCGAAATACATATTCATTCCCTTCAGGTAAATTTGTATATGAAACAAACCTACGATTTCCTACATCTTGCCAATCATTATCAAAACCTTCCATCTTATATTTATATTGGTTTTGTTCTGGTGCAGCAAAATGAAGAGCGGCAAATTCAAAAGAAATTACATTTTCTCTCCAAGTAAGGCTGATTTCATCCGTCTCAATAATCGATTTCTTAAGAGCTGAATTTATTGGAGATATGAAAACATCTTTATTAAAAATTTGGAAGTCGGTTACAACTACAGGTGGGATATAAGGATTATCCCTTATACTATCAGGTTTAAAAACTACCATTCCATTAATCCCTCCAAAATACATTGAACCGTCTGCCGATTGATGGAAAGCTCCAAATCTATATTCGTTACTCGGTAAGCCATCTCCACGATCATAAATCCTTACAGAACTAGAAATAGGATCAAAATCAGCAATCCCGCTATTTGTACTCAACCAAAGATGACCTCTATAATCTTCGATAATTCCATAAATAACATTATTTGGCAATCCATTTGAAGTTGTATACCTCGTAAATGTCTCTAATTCTGGGTTAAATTTATTTAGTCCATTGATCGTACCAACCCAAAGAGTTCCTTTCTGATCCTGAGTTATTACGTTGATAAAGTTATCACTAATGCTAGAATCATCACTTGGATCATTTACATACCTAGTAAAATTACCTCTGGCTCTATCATATTTATTCAAGCCAAAACCATGTGTACCTACCCAAAAAACACCTCTACTATCTTCAAACATAGACCATATTTTGTTATGACTTATTGAACTCGGATCGGTTTCATTATTCTGAAACCGTCGAAATTTCCCAGTTTCTCTATCGTAGGCATTTAAACCATTGTTGAGCGTTCCAACCCAAATAATACCTCGACTATCTTCAAAAATAGTAGTAATAATATTTCCACTAATTGAAGTTTCATCATCTATGCTATTTTTAAAATGAGTAAACTTATCCTGTTTTTGATTATATAGGTTAAGTCCATCAATAGTACCTACCCACAGCATTCCTTCACGATCTTTAATGATAGAATTAACAAAGTCATTGCTAAGCGATGTCTCATCATTTGGGTCATTCTTGAAATTTCTAAATTCATTAGTTGATAATGTAAGTCTGTTTAAGCCCCCTCCTTGTGTCCCAATCCAAACATCTCCATTATCATCTTCTGAAATCGCCCAAATATTATTATTTGATAAGCTATTTGAATTAGCAGGGTCATTCTGATAAATCGTAAAACTTTCAGATGATGATCTAATAAATTTATTTAATGCACCGTTTCTAGTACCCACCCAAAATACCCCAGATCTATCCTCGTAAAGCGCACTTATGGAATTATTACTTAGGTTAATCGGGTAATTCAAATCCATAAAACTTATAAATGAACCTGTTTCACGATTCAAAATATTAAGTCCGTTTAGCGTACCAACCCAGAATGTTCCTCTTGAATCTTCATATAACGATAGCACCCAATTGTTACTAATGCTTTCTATAGATGAATTCACGGAGGTAAAACTTGTAAACGTTTGCTTTTCTTTATTATATCGTAATAATCCACCAGATTGTGTTCCTACCCAAAGAACTTCTGATTTATCCTCATAAAGTGTAACAATCCAGTTATCCGAAATTTTTGAGCTTGGATTATTTTCTTCAAAATGCTTGATATCTCCATTAATCCTATCAAACCTAAATAAACCTTCTTCTTCTGTTCCAATCCAAATAAAGTCATTACTATCTCTATAAAGAGTAGTAATACGGGCTTCTTTAAGTTGGATATCATCATCTATTTTAGTGTAAACACTAAATTCATTAGTAAGAGGGTCTAAGATATTGAGACCTCTTTGAGTCCCAATTAATATTACTCCAGACTCATCTTCAAAAAGTACATTAACGTAGTTATGACTTATTGATTTATCATCTTCGTTATTATGTGTAAAACGTATAAATCTATCTTGCTCTCTATCAAGCTTATTAAGCCCTCCACCTTTTGTACCAACCCAGATTGCACCATTCTTATCTTCAATTATAGTAGAAATCTGATTATTTGAAATTGAGAAAAGATCATAAGGATCATTTCGATATACCTTGAACTCATATCCATCGTATCGATTTAATCCATCATCAGTCGCAAACCAAAGAAACCCTCTACTATCTTGGAGAATTGCATTTACAGTACTTTGTGAGAGCCCATCTTCTGTAGTAATTTGCTCAAACCTAATCGACATGTCTTGTGCAGAAACTACCTGCAACCCAATAAATAATAACAGAAGAGAAAAGCTAATTTTCTTCAACAATATACCCGTTTTAAAATTCCTTTAAACCTACTGATTATAATAAAGTAGTAGAAGAAAAGTGATTAGATTATCTTATAGAACAAATCTAAATAAGCAATCATTGTCCCATCTTTAAATTAATCACTACGAAGACTCTTTATTGGGTTTTCAGTAGCGGCTCTAAATGATTGTATACTGATAGTGAGAGCTGCGATCAACATAGATACAACAAGAGCGATTAGGAAAGGAGTAAAATCTAGCTCAATTCTATATCTAAAATTTGATAGCCACTCGTTTAAAAAATACCATGCTAAAGGGAGTCCTATAATATTAGAGATAAGAATCCACTTTAGAAAATCTTTACCTAGTAAAAAGCTAATGCCTTGAGTAGTGGAACCCAAAATCTTACGAATTCCAATCTCTTTTCTTCTCTGTTGAACTGTAAATACGGAGAGAATGAAAAGCCCAACAGCCGCAATAGTAATAGCTAAAATTGAAAAATGACGTATGATTTTTGCTAAAGTTTGCTCAGTATTGTATTGCTGAGCAAATGTATCATCTAAAAAAGTATATTCAAATGGATTATTTGTAAGTAATGAATTCCATGTTTCTTCAATAAGCGGAATGGAGGAACTTAGATTTTCAGCTGCTATTTTTATCGACACAATTGGCAACGATTTTGTATAGAACATTATTATTGGTTCAACTTCGTGCTTAACAGTTGCAAAATGAAAATCTGAAACAACTCCAACAATTTCCTGTGTTGAGGGATTATCTCCTGTGGCTCCAAAAGTTAACGTTTTTCCTGTTCCCTCTTTCCAATCTAACATCCTTAAGAATGCTTCGTTTACAATAACGGATCTTCCAGAATCAGAAAATGCTTCTGAAAAATTCCTTCCTTCTGCCATTTCAATGCCCATTGTTGGGATATAATTTTCGTTAATAGTAGTTACGCTTGTTATAATGTTTTCATCAGCGTCAATTCCCTCAGGAGTAACTCCCGATCTACCATATCCAGAGCCTATTTGTGATGTTGAAGCACCTACGCTAATAATTCCTGGAATTTTCGAAAGTTCTTCATACAAGGTAATTCGAACACCAGGAGTACTAACTTGACCTGTGTTTAAGGTCATAATTTGGTCTCGTTCGTAACCTAAATCAGCATTAAAAATAAAATCCATTTGTTGATATACTACTATGGTTCCCGCAAGTAATGCAACAGAAATCATAAATTGAAGAACTACCAATGAGTGGCGTAATAACGAACCTTTTGCACCTGCATTGAAACTACCTTTAAGAACTACCGAAGGTGTAAATGAGGAAAGTACTAGTGATGGGTAAATCCCAGAGACAAAGCCAACAAATAGAATTCCTAAAAGTGAAGCGATAATAAATATAGGATCTGCTAACCATGTAATTTCAGCAAAACGATCATAAGTGTTATTAAAAAATGGGATTGAAACATAAACAAGTGCTATAGATACGATAAAAGCTAGAAGTACTTGAAATACAGATTCTACTAAATGCTGAGCTATTAATTGACTCCGAACCCCTCCTGCTACTTTTCGAATGCCAATCTCTTTTGCCCTTGACGAAGAACGTGCCGTCACTAGATTCACATAATTAAAACAAGCTAGAATAAGCACTAGTAATCCAATGGCAGACATAATAAATACATTACTCATGTCACTTTTGCGATTATTAATTTCAAAAAGAACATCAGAAGAATTTAAATGGACATCTTCTAGTGCTTGGAGTGTAGGATAGAACATCTCGTAACCGCCATTGTCCATTGCTATTTCTCTTAACTTATCTGCATATGGTGCTAAGTCTCTAGAATTATCAAAAAGCACATAAGTTTGAACACTAATAGAATTCCAAGATTCTAAAAACTGTGCAAAACCTGCTTGGTCTTGTGTGGGAACTAATGCTTGTAAAAAATCGAATTGAAAGTGAGAACTATTAGGTACGTCCTCCATCACTCCCACAATTTCCAATAATACACCTTGCTGGTCTTCAATAGATTCTCCAATTACAGAAGCCCTGCCAAATACTTTTCGAGCAAATTCCTGCGTAACTACCACCGTTTGGGGTTGAATAAGTACATCCTCAATCTTTCCGTCAATAAGCTCGAAATCGAATATTTTAAAAAAAGAGTTTTCAGTTAAATATGAACCATCAACATCATAAAATTGATTTTCGACTTTGATTGGGGTAGTTCCTTGATCTATAATTCGAGCCGTTTCTAAGATTTCGGGAATATTATCCTTCATAGCAGTAGCTAATGCAGGATAGGAAACACCTACATCTTGGGACGACACTCCTCTTGCCCGATCTATCGTTAATACTCTAGCAATTCGATCATATTTTGAATTGAATTTATTGAAACTTAAATCTTCCCAAACATACAAACCCAGTATAATAAAGGCCGAAATCCCAAGAATTAGCCCAATCAAGTTTATGGTCGTATAGCCTTTGTATTTAGAGAGATTTCTGAGTGAGGTGAGAATATAATTTCTAAACATAGTGGTTCTTTTTCTGTTGGATATTTACCAATCCTATTAAATTTAACAGATGACCAATCTGCATGATTATAACTATAAGACGTTTAATTACCAGATTTAGCTACGCTAAAATGTGTAAAATTTAGTATAGATTTATATACTTAAACCTCAAATTGAAAATAATTTTTCGCATTTGAATAGCAAATTTTATGAATATAATTTGCTATTAAAGCAAGATCATTTGGTAACAAACCATCCTCTACTTCACTACCTAAAATATTGCACAAAATTCTTCTGAAGTATTCGTGCCTTGAATAAGATAAAAAGCTTCTTGAATCGGTAGTCATTCCCACGAAATTATATAAAACACCCATATTCGAAAGTGATTCAATTTGTTGCTCAATCCCATTCTTTTGATCTAAAAACCACCAAGATGGTCCGTGTTGTACTTTTCCTGCTATACTTCCGTCTTGGAAGTTACCAGCCATAGTAGAGAACATTTCATTGTCTCTTGGATTAATGTTGTATAAAATTGTTTTAGGTAACTTATTTTCAGAATCTAACCTATTCAACATTTTGGAAAGTGACTTACCAACAAGAGCATCTCCAATAGAATCAAAACCTGAATCAGAACCAATTTTCTTTAGCATTCTTGAATTATTATTTCTTATTGGTCCAATATGAAATTGCATTACCCAATTTCTGGAGTGATTCATTATGCCACAAAAGTATAAAAAAGCCGATTTGAAAACTTCTGAATCCCCTTCATTCAAGATTTCTTTTTTCATTAACCGATCAAAAATATTAGAAACCTGATATTCAGAAAATGATTCAGCATACGGTTTTTCTATGCCATGATCAGATGCTCTACAACCTAATTCATCAAAGTAAATATGCCTTTTCTCAAGTGCTTTTAGAAAATCTTTAAACGAAATAATTGAAATACCGCTTGCCTCTTCTAGTTTCTTAACCCATGCTCTAAAAGCTTTACCATTTTCAACTTGCATGCCAGCATCAGGTCGGAAAGTTGGAACTACTTTACAAGCATATCCTTCTTTCTTCATTTTTGCATGATATTCTAGACTATCAGTTGGATCGTCTGTGGTCCCTACTACTTCTACTTTATTGCTTTTCAGGATTCCTCGAGTTGTAAATTCAGGGTGTTGAAGCAACTCATTACATTCTTCCCAAATAGATTCAGCTGTATCATTATTAAGCAAACGATCGGTTATCCCAAAAGAATTTTTCAATTCCATATGTGCCCAATGATAGAGTGGGTTCTTTAACGTTTTCGGGACGGTTTGAGCCCATGCCATAAACTTTTCCTTATCACTGGCGTTTCCAGTAATATATTTCTCATCTACACCACAAGCGCGAAGAGCCCTCCATTTATAGTGATCTCCATTAAGCCATATATGGCTTAAATTTCTAAAATTTAAGTTCTCAGCAATCTCTTGAGGAGCTAAGTGATTATGAAAATCAATGATTGGCAAATCTTTTGCATAATCATGAAATAATGTTTTTGCAGTTTCATTTTGGAGTAGAAAATGTTCGTGAATAAAGGGTTTTTCCATATAATAAAATCAGTTTTAGTAGTCAAAAAGATAATGGAGGTCTTTATTAATGTTTAAAAATCCAGTCTGTAATTTTACAAAAACTAGTTATATATTTCATGCTTTAATATATCATAAGCTAACCAACTTTCTGTAATCTAATTTCATGAAAAAAGTAGTCACCTTTGGTGAGATAATGCTTCGTCTTTCTCCTCCTGAATTTTTAAGATTTTCTCAAGCTAATTCCTTTGATGTTGTATATGGTGGAGGAGAATCCAATGTAGCAGTTTCACTGGCAAATTATGGAATCCCTACTGAATTCGTTACTCGATTACCAATGAACGATATTGGTGAATGTGCCCTAATGGAGATGAGAAAAAGAAATGTAGGTATAGAACATATTATAAGAGGTGGTGAAAGACTTGGTATCTATTTTTTAGAAACTGGTGCTGTAAGCCGAGGAAGTAAGGTAGTTTATGACAGAGCTCATTCTTCTATTTCTACTATTCAAAAGGGAATGGTTGATTGGGAGAAAGTTTTTAAGGGAGTTGAATGGTTCCATTGGACTGGAATAACTCCAGCCCTTTCTCAAGGTGCTGCAGATGTTTGTCTTGAGGCTATTAAAGCAGCTAATGATTTAGGTATCACAGTTTCTACAGATTTGAATTATAGAGGAAAACTATGGAAATATGGAAAAAATCCAGATGAAGTAATGCCAGATCTTGTTGAGGGATGTGATGTAATACTTGGAAATGAAGAGGATGCAGAGAAACATTTTCATATCCATCCTGATACGGTTGATATCTTACAAGGTGATACAATGGATGCCCAAGCCTATTTATCAGTCTGCAAAAAACTAAAAGAACGTTTTCCTAGGGCTAAAAAAATTATTACTACACTAAGGGGCTCAATAAGTGCATCTCACAATACTTGGGCTGGTGTTTTGTATAATGGGGATGAATTTTTGGAATCTAGAACTTACCAGATTACTCATATTGTTGATCGAGTTGGTGGTGGGGATTCATTTATGGGTGGATTGATTTATGGGCTACTCTCTTATACTGGGGATGATCAAAAGGCTCTAGATTTTGCAGTAGCAGCTTCTTGTTTAAAACATACTATATATGGTGACGCAAATCTTGTTACTGTTGATGAAGTTGAAAAATTGATGTCTGGTGATGCATCAGGAAGAGTGGCACGATGATTTTAGAATATACGTGGAGATGGTACGGTCCAAATGATACAATTACACTTAACGAAATACGCCAATGCGGTGCAACAGGTATAGTAAATGCCCTTCATGAAAGCCCTTATGGTGAGGTTTGGTCGGTTGAGGCTATTCTAGAACGAAAAAAAATAATCGAAGACGCAGGCTTAAGCTGGTCTGTAGTTGAAAGTGTTCCTGTTCATGAGGATATCAAAAAGAAAAGTGGTAGCTATTTAACTTATATAGAGAATTATAAAAATACGATTCGAAATTTAGCTGATTGTGGCATTTATACTGTGTGTTATAATTTTATGCCTGTTTTAGATTGGATAAGAACAAATTTAGATTTTAAGCTTGAAAATGACACTTATGCTCTTCGATTTGATGCGACTACATTTGCTGCATTTGATTTATTTATTTTAGAAAGAATTGGAGCTAATAACGATTATTCTCAGATTGAAATTGATAGAGCGAAGTCACTATTCAACAGTTTTTCTGATCAAGATATTAAAGAGCTAACAGACACCCTAATTGCTGGTATTCCAGGCGGTAAGACTGGGTATACAGTCGAAACTGTTCGTGATATATTGCACGAATACAAAGATATCAGCACTGAACTGCTTCAATCACACCTAACTTATTTCTTAGAGCAAATTCTACCTGTAGCAGAAGAATCTGGCGTTTTAATGTGTATTCATCCAGACGATCCACCCTACCCTTTTCTTGGCTTGCCTAGAATTATGAGTACCAATGAAGACGTTGATCGTTTAATGAGAGATGTACCTTCAAAAAATAATGGTATCACGCTTTGCACCGGATCTTATGGAGTTCGTCCAGAAAATGACTTAGTCGCTATGGCTACAAAATATGCAGATCGAATACATTTTTTACACTTTCGAAGTGTTCAAAGGGAACCCGATGGAAGCTTTTATGAAGCTGAACATCTAAAAGGTGATTCAGGTATCGTTAAAATTATGCATGCTATTCTAAGTTCTGATACATTAGCTTCAGATCATGCAATTCCAGTACGGCCAGATCACGGACATAAAATGTTAGATGATATTTCAAAGAACCATTATCCAGGATATTCTTGCTTTGGTCGCTTAAAAGGGCTGAGTGAATTAAAAGGAATGGAGCAAGGATTAAGGTTCAACCTTATTAAAGATAACTAGAAGATAAATATTAAGTCATGGCAAGATTTTCGCGCATAAAAGTAGCTTCAGTAATGGATGAAACAGGATTAGTTCCTTTGTTCTTTCATAGTGATATCGAAGTAAGTAAAGATGTATTAAAAGCATGTTATAATGGAGGCGCTAGACTCTTGGAATTTACCAGTCGGGGTGACTTTGCTCACGAAGTTTTTGGGGAACTCAATAAATATGCGTCTCAAGAATTACCAGAAATGATTCTTGGTGTTGGTTCAGTAACTGATGCAGCTTCAGCTTCACTATATATGGCCTTGGGAGCTAACTTTGTAGTAACTCCCGTATTAAGAGAAGATATTGCCACCGTATGTAATCGTCGAAAGATATTGTGGTCACCAGGTTGTGGTTCCCTAACTGAAATTGCAAAAGCTGAAGAACTTGGTGCTGAAATCATAAAAGTATTTCCTGGTAGTACACTCGGTCCAGATTTTGTAAAAGCGATTAAAGGGCCTTGCCCTTGGACTAGTATTATGCCTACTGGTGGTGTTTCTGCAGAGAAGGAGAACTTACAAGGTTGGTTTAATGCTGGAGTGACATGTGTTGGAATGGGATCACAACTCATTACCAAAGAATTCCTTACAAATAAAGACTATGCTGGACTTGAAAAACATGTTCGTACTACAATAGAACTTATCAAATCCATTCGATAAATAAGATTTATGCGAAATACACTCTCATCTTTTTTTTGTTTTTTGGTTGTTAGCGCTTTTTTGGTAAGCTGTTCAAGTTCTTCAGAAACCAAAACTATACGTCTTGCTCATGCTCTTAATACCTCCCACCCTGTTCATTTCGGGATAATAAGGATGGCAGAGTTAGTTGAGCAAAATTCAAATGGGAAACTAAAGATCAAAGTGTTTCCAAATCAACAATTGGGAACTGAGCGAGAAGCTCTCGAGCTACTTCAAATAGGAAGTATTGGAATGACCAAAGTTTCTGCAGCAGCAATTGAAAACTTTGTGCCTGAATTAAGAGTTTACAGCCTCCCATATTTATTTAGAGATGACGCCCATGTACAATCTGTTTTAAATGGAGAAATCGGAAAAGAGTTACTACTTGCAGGTGAAGATTACTGGCTTCGAGGATTGACCTACTATGATAGTGGTAAGCGTAGCTTTTATACCAAAGATAAACCCATTTTAACCCCAGATGATCTTCAAGGACTTAAAATACGAGTAATGGAAAGTCAGATGTCGATGAATATGGTTCGAAGCTTAAATGGCTCTCCAACCCCAATTTCGTTTGGAGAACTGTATACAGCACTTCAACAAGGCGTAGTAGACGGTGCAGAAAATAATCCTCCCTCTTTCTATTCATCAAGACACTATGAAGTTGCAAAATTCTATAGTCTTGATGAGCATTTAATGATTCCTGATTTGCTCATTATCAGCACATTGCAATGGAATAAACTTACTCAAGAAGAACAAGGATGGATTCAAGCAGCTGCGGATTCATCTTCTACTTATCAATTTCAGGTTTGGGCAGAATCAGAAAAAGAATCTTTAGCTGAGGTCGAAGCCTCTGGTGTTGAAATATTTTATCCTGATAAAAAACCTTTTATGGAAATGACATCTTCCGTTTATGAGGAATTCAAACAATCTGACCCACAATTTTATAAGTTAATTAAACGTATTCAGGAGGCCGGGCAATGAACAAACTAAATACTTATTTAGGATACTTTCTGGCTTTTTTGATGGGTATAATGCTTTCAAGCGTTTGCTGGCAGGTATTTAGTAGATATATTTTATCATCTCCTAGTTCATTCACAGATGAACTTGCTCGCTATCTATTAATCTGGATTGGATTACTTGGAGGTGCTTATGCTTCGGGTCAAGGAATGCATTTAGCAATAGACCTTCTACCCACTAAACTTGAAGGGAAATCGCAAATAAGGCTAAATGTCTTAATAAATATTCTTGTGATACTTTTTGTACTCGGAGCATTAGTGGTTGGTGGCTTACGGTTAGTTTACATCACTTATTCATTAGGTCAAACATCGGCAGCTATGCAGATTCCATTAGCCTATGTATATATCATATTACCAATAAGTGGACTATTGATTATCACTTATAAAATCAGAGACATTCTTGCTCTAAATAATCCTAAATCAACCCAAAATAAGGCATAAACATGGAAGTAACAGAAGTCCTTATTTTGATTACCAGTTTCGTTGTATTTCTTGGAATAGGAGTACCTATTGCATGGAGTATTGGATTATCGGGTATTGTAACCTTATTAGTAAGTATTGACTCCTTACCAGCTTTTACAACTTACGCCCAACGAATGGCAACCGGGCTCGATAGTTTTACCTTACTGGCTATTCCATTCTTTGTACTTGCGGGTCAATTAATAAATAAAGGTGGATTAGCTCAGCGGCTTATTCTCCTTGCCAAAAATATGATGGGTTCTCTCCCAGGTGGTCTTGCTCACGTAAACATTGTCGCTGCTATGTTATTTGGAGCTATTGCAGGTTCAGCTGTCGCCGCTGCTACAGCGATAGGTTCCATTCTTGGACCTCGTATGGAGGAAGAAGGCTACTCTAAGGAATTTGGTGCAGCTGTAAATATTACCTCATCCACTACAGGATTGCTTATCCCCCCTTCTAATATCCTAATTGTTTATTCATTAGCAAGTGGAGGGGTTTCTATTGCAGCATTATTTATCGCTGGATATTTACCGGGAATATTGACTGGATTTATGTTAATGGTAGTAGCCGCAATTTGGGCAAAAAAGAAAGGATTTCCAGTTGGTGAACGAACTAAATTTTCTGAATTGTATAAAAGCTTTTTAGATGCAATTCCAGCTCTTTTCCTATTGGTTATTGTAATCGGAGGAATAATTGCAGGAATTTTTACTGCAACAGAAGCCTCTGCTATTGCAGTAATTTACACACTTGGACTTGGGTTCTTTTATAAAGAGCTAAAAGTAAAAGAACTTCCAAAAATCTTCCTTGATTCTGTTTCTACTACATCTATTGTTTTATTATTAATTGCGACCTCTATTGCTATGAGTTGGGTAATGTCGTTTGAAGAAATTCCCCAAACTGTATCAGCTTCTTTACTTGCTTTAAGTGATAACCCGATTGTCATTTTATTGATGATTAATCTGATTCTTTTAGGTGTTGGGACTTTTATGGATATGACTCCTGCTGTACTTATTTTTACTCCAATTTTCCTACCTATTGTTATGGAAATGGGTATTGATCCTATTCACTTTGGAATCATCATGATCTTAAATTTAAGTATCGGACTATGTACTCCTCCGGTAGGTTCGGTACTATTTATAGGCGTTGGAGTAGCGGGAACTACAATTTCCAAAGTTATCAAGCCATTGCTTCCTCTATTTATAGCAATGATAGTAGCACTTATGCTGATTACTTTCTTCCCTCAAATCAGTCTTTGGCTACCAAGTTTGTTTGGGTTTTAGAAAAATAAAAAGCCAGCCTGAATTTCCTCAAGCTGGCTTTTATGTAATTGGTGGAGGTGCGGGGAGTCGAACCCCGGTCCGAAAAGGTAAACCTGCAGACATCTACATGCTTAGTTACTAATTAACATTCGCAAGAAGCCGAGCCTAGCAACCAAGCGACTTCAAACTATTCTGTGAAATTTCACGCAGCAAAGACAGAAAACCGTGCTAACGCTATCCTATCTTGTATGGCGTTCAGTCTGGCACTGATAGGCACGTTAGCCAGAGGAACGGCGAAGCAGTTTAAGCTGCTAAGCGGTATGAATAATTGTTGTCAATTATATTAGTTTCCATAATGAATGATTAACGAGATCCATTGGACATTCTCGACATGCAACCCACGGTAGTACTCATCCCGTCGAATCCAGTACACCCCCAATAATTCAAAGAGCGATCAAAAGATACTAATTTTATAGCTTAACTAAGAACTCATTCCATCAAAATTTGTTTCATTGGATTATAAATACTCAGTGTTAAATGTTAAATTCTCTTTCCATTAACTCTGACTATTTAACACTTAAAATTCCTACAAATGAAATTCGGTAGTGTAGACAATCCACAAGATATTGATTTCACCCTTCCCTCCGATCACGCAGACACTCTGAAGGTTTTGAGCCAAGGAAATGATGGGAATTTTGAAGCTTTTGTAGGTTGTGCTAAATGGAATAAAGCAGATTTAAAAGGCTTCTATCCAAGAGGTACTAAAGACGAATTAGAATATTATTCAAGGCAGTTTAACTCAATTGAGTTAAATGCTACTCATTATAAAATTTATGGCGCTGATATAATTCAAGGATGGCGAGAAAAAACTCCCGCTGATTTTAAATTCTTTCCAAAAGTAGTTAATAGTATTAGTCATTATAAAAGGCTAAAGGGTGTTGAATCCCTAATTGAAGAATACACCCTTCCAATCCGGTCTTTTGAAGAAAAGTTGGGAATGATTTTCTTGCAACTTAGGGATGATTTCAAGCCAAAAGACATCGATCGAATTCATCACTTTCTAGAAGCTTGGCCAAAAGATCTTCCACTTGCAATTGAACTTCGGCAAACCGATTGGTTTAATGATGAAGCCGTGGCAAGCCAAATCTATCAATTGTTCGAACAGTATCAAGTTGCCAATATTATAACGGATACGGCTGGTCGAAGAGATTTACTCCATATGAGACTTACAACTCCCGTTGCTTTTATACGCTATGTGGGTGCCAATCACGAAAGTGATTATCCAAGATTGGATGAATGGATTACACGTCTCAAATCCTGGAAAGATCATGGTCTTGAGAAACTGTACTTTTTTGTACATCAAAATATTGAAAAGGAATCCCCTCTTCTGTCAGCCTATTTTATAAAACTACTGAATAAAGAACTTGGAACTTCCTTAAAAATACCAAATAGTGAACAGAATCAACCAGGGTTAGGACTTTAATATCCACGAAACAATTTGTTAACATTAAAATGTTAGTTTTGTCCTAACTTTTCCAAACTATCATCGTGAAAGGCGATCATCAATTACTGTTCATCTACTTTATGGCAAATAAACTTATTCCTTTCTTTTTTCTGTTACTACTTTCTTCTTTTACAGTTGAAGCACGTCAAAATGCTTCCGTAAATGGGTATGTAAAAGACTCTGAGACAGGTGAAACACTTATCAGTGCAAACGTGGCTTTTCTGGAAAATAACCGGGGAGCTTCAACAAATACCTTAGGATACTTCACAATCACAAACGTTCAGGCGGGCACTTATACTCTTGCTGCTTCTTATATTGGGTATCAACTCTTTCAAAAAAAAATCACATTATCAGAAGGAGAAAATCTCCGAATTGATATTGAGTTAATCCCTGAATTTGTACAAGGGGAAGAAATTATTATTGAGTCGGAGGCTGAAAAGGAAGAACTCAAATCCATTGGGACTGCTCAAGTTAAAACTGAACTTATTAAAGCATTACCCGCTATTTTCGAAGCCGATGTATTTCGCTCCATTCAATACCTACCTGGCGTAAAAGCTGCTTCCGATTTCTCGAGTGGACTATATATTCGAGGCGGAAGTCCTGATCAAACCTTGATTTTATTGGATAGAACTACTGTTTATAACCCAAGTCACTTTTTTGGATTCTTCTCCACATTTAACCCAGATGCAATTAAAGATGTACGTTTATATAAAGGTGGTTATCCCGCTGAATATGGAGGTCGATTAGGGTCTGTTCTTTCGATTTATAATAAAGATGGAAACCGAAAAGAAATGGCAGGTTCTGTTACTCTAGGAATGCTTGCTTCAAGAGCTTCAATTGAAGGTCCTTATAAGAAAGGTTCTTATATGTTTGCTGTTCGTAGATCGACCTTAGAACCATTATTGGCTGCCTTAAGACAAAGCAGTGACAACATACCCTCACAATTTTATTTTTATGATTTTAACGGAAAAATAACATTTGATGCTTCTAAAAATGATAAGTTCTCACTTGCTGCATATACCGGGACTGATAAAGTAGTTTTCCCTTTTGCTGATGACGCTGAGTTTGTTTTAAACTATGGGAATCAAACTATCAGTAGTAATTGGACTCATATTTTTAATGAAAAGTTGTTTTCCAATTTTGTCCTAACTGGATCAAGATATTTTAATTATCCAGAATTTGAATTTGGTGGTACTCCTTTTGAAAGAGATAATAATATTTATGACTTTTCCATAAAATCTGATTTAGAATATTTACCGAATGAAAAGCATCAGATTTCCACGGGTATTTGGGCAGGTATTTTTACTCTTCGATTGCAAGATCGTTTTGATAATCAGGATAGCTTTAGTAGCCGAATTCAAGCTAATTATGCTTCATATTATATTCAAGATACTTGGCAACCAACCGATCTTTGGAAAGTTATTGGAGGTGTAAGAGCAAACTACTTCTCTGATGGAGATTATTTAAGGATTGAACCTCGTTTATCAATTGAACATCGCTTATCAGACAGAGTTCGGTTACAGGCAGCATACGGTCGATATAATCAGTTCTTCACATTAATAACTAATGAAGCCTTCTCTGGATTTGACATATGGCTTACTTCAGATGAAGGAATAAATCCTGCGTATGGAGACCAGTTTGTATTAGGAGCTAAAACCATTCCATTTGAAAATTATGGCTTAGACATTGAAGTATATTATCGTTCTATGGAAGATTTATTCGAATTGGATCCTTTCCTTCCAGATCCAGCAGGTTTAGCATATCCAGATTTATTCAGAATAGGAAACGGATATGCGTATGGAATGGAAGTAATGTTCGAAAAACAGGTCGGTCGTTTTAATGGCTTTATCGGTTACACTTTAGGTTATACATGGCGAAAATTTCCTGGCTTTAATGTTGATCTGGGCTCAGACGATCAAAGTGCACGTTTTTATCCTCCTAAGTACGATCGAAGAAATGATGTAAATCTCATCATGAATTATGAATTGAGTAGAAAATGGAAAGTTACAAGTGCTTGGGTATATGCAACCGGTCAAGCTTATACGCTTGCTCTTGGAAGATATGCCCGATACGATGATCCTTTTTCAATTGGCGATCCAATAGATAACTTTACAGTTGGTAAAGTTAATGCATCACGTTTACCAAGCTATCATAGATTGGATCTCTCTTTCTCTCGCAAAGGTACCTTTTTTGGGATTGGCGACGCTGAGCTTCAGTTACAAATCATCAATGTCTATTCACGTAAAAATGTTTGGTTCCAGAGTTTTGATTTTGATGAAAATCCTGTCCAACGAAACGACGTAAATCTTCTTCCTATTCTTCCATCCATCTCTTACACGGTTAAATTTTAAGCACTATGAAAAACACATCTATACTCTTTTTGCTTATTCTTGGAACATTTTTCGGATGTGATATTTATCCTCAAGATGAATATGAAGAATTCTATGTTGTTGAATCCTATATAGTAGCCGGAAGAAATCTGCAGCAGGTTCGTCTTTCCACCACTGGCGAGGCTTTTGAATTTTATAGTTTTGAAAATACAGCAGTATCCAATGCATCAGTATCAATAAATTTGTTGAATACAAATAGCAACAGAGTTGAGCAAAGCTTCCCATTTCAAATGGATACACCTGGAATTTACATTCCAACTATTGATCACGAAGTTCTTCCTGAAAGAACCTACCAATTATTAGTTTCCGTACCTAATGGAGCCTCTTTTGATGAGATTAGTGCTACTGCTATTGTTCCAGGTTCGTTTGATGTAATTGGTGGAGTTCAAGATACTCTGGTTTATCAATCTACTGAGCAACTTGAGGTAACACTTTCCGAGAGTTCTTATCCTGGGCGTCAGAATGTGTATGTTTTCAATACACTTGCCTTGAATCCAATCCCTGAGAATCTTACCCCGTTATATGCGGATTTTTATGATAATGAAGAAGAAATAGATTCAAATGGAGTTCGCAATAACGACTTGCTACTTGAATTTTCAAATACATCATCTGGTTTATTAAATGCTGGAAATTTCACGATCAATAACGATGGTTCTATTACCATTCGTTATCCTTGGCTTGCTGTAGCATTTTTTGAAGAGAACAGAATCGTTGCTACAACAGTAGACGATAATATCTATGACTATATTCGTTCTGGTTCTGTTCAGTTCGGTGGCTCAACCTTATCACCTGGTGAAATTCAGAATGTGATCACTCACATTGAAGGAGGAATTGGATTATTTGGTGCTATGGCTTCAGATACCATTCCAACGTTTTTTAAGAGAAATCCTCTTTTTTAATTTCATAATATATATGTGCTAAGATTGTTAGTTTACTTACTATGAAATTTATAAAGCGATCGCTTATTATTTTACTATTACTTTTAATTTCGACTCCAATGATTGCTCAAGAATCTGGTGCTTTCGAAATTGCTCGAGTTAAATATAGAGGTGGTGGCGATTGGTACAACGATCCTTCTTCTCTCAAAAATCTGATTGCGTTTACCAATAAAGAAATTCCCATTACAATTGATCCTGTTTTTAAAGATATAGCTCTCGGTAGTACTGAAATTCACTCTTATCCTTTTCTATTTCTTACAGGGCATGGAACCATTACTGCAAACAACACTGAAGTTCGAAATCTTAGAAATTACCTTGAAAACGGCGGATTTCTATACGTAGATGATGATTACGGACTTGACGAGTATATTAGATCACTGCTTTCAGAAGTTTTCCCTGATGAAGAATTGTTAGAGTTACCTTTTAATCACCCCATTTATAATCAAGCTTTTGAATTTAAAAGTGGTCTACCAAAAATCCATGAACATGATAATGGAAATCCACAAGGATTTGGCTTATTCAGAAATGGAAAACTTGTTGTTTTTTATACCTACGAATCGAACCTAGCAGATGGGTGGGCCGACCCAGAAGTTCACAACGATCCTCCTGAAGTTCGTCAAAATGCCTTAAAAATGGGTGCTAATATTTTAGTATATGCTTTGACTAATATTTAGTTTTTTGCCTATAATGAGTTTTTAAAATTAATATCCCCATTAATGATTACACCTTACTTATTTTTTCCTGGAAATTGTGAAGATGCTCTTAATTTTTACAAAACTGTTTTTAAAGGAGAAGTGACTTCCTTAGAAACTTTTGGCGAAGCTAGTATGCCAGTTGAGGAAGATTATAAGGGCAAAATCATGCATGCTACTCTAGAGTTTGGAGATAACAAAATACAATTTTCTGATGGAGCCCCTCATAAAAAAATTACTCCGGGCGACAATGTACACTTGAACCTCAATTTCGATAATGAAACCAAGATGAGGTTAACTTGGAATAAACTAGCTGCCGAAGGTTCCATTCATATGGAATTACAAGACACATTCTGGGGAGCTATTTTCGGTCAATTAGAGGATAAATATGGTATCAGATGGATGTTTAATTTTCAGAAGGAAAGCTAACTAACAGCATGTAGCTAATAGCTGTTAGTTTTTATCTTATTCAACATCTAAAATTAAGTATCGAAAAGAAAATATATTGAATTGGGCAAACGATATAACCTTAGATGCTTTTAATAAGTTTATTCAGCTGTAATAAAGCACTTCTTCATTGAACATTCCTTGTTGAATATTCTTACTTCAACTCTTCCCCTTCATTCTGTACTCAAACACTTTATCATTCACCATATTTTTTGATGTGCTTTCCGGGTCGGGGTAAAAATCATCGGAATCCATTTTCTCTCTTAAAGTAATTTTGGATTGTACATCGGCTTGAACTTCAGTGATTTTTCTCTTCTCATCATCACTAGCAGTTTTATACTTCTCGGAAAGTTCACCCAGCTTATTCTTAAAGAAATTAAGCTCTAACGTTTTAATGGTACTTTTTGCCGTTCGATATGGATTCTTATCCTTTTCGTACTTCATTCCGATTTTTTCATGATGTCTATCACTTGTGGTATGCTGTTCTAATAAAACATCACCTACCAATTTTGGGAATGGGTCTTTTCTGCCAGAATAATATTCCATACTAATATCATCTCCTGCCTTATATCGTTCTACGATATCGTTATAGAACATTCTTAGTTCATCATCTTCAATGAGTCGATCGTTAGTTAGTGAACAGATATAGGTTACCATATCCTTTCCAAAAGTGATCATCAATCGAATAATTTCCTTCTCGTAATGAGGTTTCTTTTTTGATAATGAACGACTATTGACCGAAGAAGATTGGCTTATTTCTCTATCGGAAAGTCCAGTGTCATTCGTCATTTCTAATGGCTCAAACTCATCATTCGGAAATGGAATTTCGTCAATGTTTTGTACTAATTTATTTTGATTTCGTTCTTCCCTGAATTGATCTCTTCTTTTGGAGCGTTCGTTTTCTTTTCTTTTTTCCTTTAGTACTCGATCCAGTTCTTCAAAGAGTTCTCTATCCGTACCACGTCTATATTTTTGGGTTCTTTGATGGAGGTGCTGAACATATACCTGTTGCTGAATCGACTCTTGAATATTTGCAATAGCCTCGAGAATCTCAGTGATAACTTTACTTTGCTGAACAGGATTATCCATTCTCCCTTCTTCTTCAGCTTTCATTATTAGGAAATCTACAAAGTCAGAAGCTTCTTCTTTCTTCAATTCCAAAAAAGATTCTTTGCCAAACTGCTTTACAAAAGAATCGGGATCTTCCCCATCTGGTAATTCTAATAGCTGAACTTCCATTCCTTCAGCCAGTGCAATATCAATTCCTCGCTTCATTGCATTTTGTCCGGCATTATCGGCATCGTAAATCATCACAATACGATCTCCATAA
>TARA_R110000868_G_scaffold98459_1_pt1 | contig 53541 bp, 47 predicted proteins | sample TARA_R110000868 | Tara Oceans TARA_R110000868 (sample SAMEA4397489) | marine metagenome | biome: Polar Biome; feature: [SRF] surface water layer (ENVO:00010504); material: water (ENVO:00002006), including particulate matter (ENVO:01000060) such as... | depth 5 m | reverse complement strand
GACACTTTTCTTTGGTATTTCAATGAAGTTCCAGTTAAACGACGTGGAAGAATTTTCCCTTGTTCATTTACGAATTTCAATAAGAAATCAGCATCTTTATAATCGATATACTTGATACCAGATTTTTTGAAACGACAGTATTTCTTTTGTTTGTTAGTTTCTATGTTTAAAGGCGTAAGATATCTGATATCCCCGTCTTTTTTTCCTGAAGCAGATTGTTGTAATGTTGCCATGATTAAGCTTTTGTAGATTTTAATTTTGTTCTTCTTCTTTCAGCCCAAGAAATAGCGTGTTTGTCTAAACTTACAGTTAAGAAACGCATAACTCTTTCGTCACGTCTAAATTCTGTTTCAAAAGCAATTAGAACTTCTCCTGATACTTTGAATTCGAATAAGTGATAAAAACCACTTTTTTTGTTTTGAATTTCGTAAGCCATTTTTTTAAGGCCCCAGTCTTCTTTCGATACCATTTCGGCTCCTCTAGTAGTAAGAAAATCTTCAAATTTGCTTACTGTTTCCTTTACCTGAACATCAGATAAAACGGGATTTAAAATGAAAACAGTTTCATAATGATTCATAAATATTTATTTATTTGTTAATTTGGGTGCAAAAATAGCTTTTATTTTTCAATATTCAACATTAATTTCAATTTAATCGATGAACAACAAAAAAAATGATGCTTGAACTAAATTACATTAAAAAAAAGAATATATTTACTACTCCAAATCATAAACACTAAATATTATGAAATTAAACTGTGTTGTTGTAGATGATAGCTCGATTCAACGAATGATCATTTCCAAATTAGTAAATAATCATCCAAGCCTACATTTGATAGGTGACTTTTCAAATGCTATTGAAGCAAGAAGTTGCATGTCTATTCACAATGTGGACTTAATATTTCTTGATATTGAAATGCCAGTAATCAGTGGCTTCGATTTTTTGGATGGATTAAAAACTAAACCTCAAATTATTTTTATTACTTCCAAAGCAGAGTATGCGATGAAAGCATTTGATTATGACGCGACGGATTACCTTCAAAAACCGATTGCATTAGACCGATTTAATGCATCTGTTATTAGGGCAATGGATTTACATTTACTTAGAAATGATAATAAGGAAGAAGAAGGAGAGCATATCTTCATAAAAAGCAACTTGAAAAAATTGAAGATTTTTACTTCAAAAATAAAATGGATTGAAGCTTTTGGTGATTATGTAAGAGTAGTTACTGAGGACGATAGCAACTTGGTTCTTTCTACCATGAAGTCTTTTGAAAATGATTTATCGAAAAAGAAATTCGTAAGAGTACATAAATCGTACATCATTAATATTGACAAAGTAGAACGTTTCAATAGTAAATTTGCAGAAATCGGTATTACTAAAATACCTTTAAGCAGAAACAAAAAAGAAGATTTAGTAAAAGCACTTTCATTTGTATAAAAAACTACTTTAATAGAAATCGACGTTTATCGCAACCTTAATTGCTCTATATTGAGCAACTGAATCAAAACTATTCAACATTTTCTGAATAATATTCTTAGTACTTACTATTGAAATATTAGTTGGAATCTTGATGATTATTGTTCTGATATACTCATTTCGTATCCTGTTTATAGCCGGTTCTTCCGGACCTAAGACTGGTATATTTAGATTTTGGCTTATTACCTGATACAGCCACATAGCACCTTCCTTAAGTTTATCAAAATCACGATGTTTTAGAGTGATTTTGATAATCCTGAAATACGGTGGGTATTTATAAATTTGCCTGTCATATAATTGTTCCTTATACATTCCTGCATAGTCATTATTAGTGACCTGTTGTATCGTGTTATGATCAGGGTTATAGGTTTGAATAATTACCTTTCCTTGCTTCTCTGATCGTCCTGAACGTCCAGACACTTGTGTCATCATTTGAAAACTTCTTTCAAAAGCCCTAAAATCCGGATGATAAAGCATATTATCGGCATTCATTATCCCTACTAAACTTACATTATCAAAATCAAGCCCTTTAGCTAACATTTGTGTTCCCACCAGAATATCAACTTCCCTGTTTTTAAAACTATCAATGATTTTTTCGAATCCAAATTTACCGCGAGTGGTATCCTGATCCATTCTTCCTATTTTATTAGCAGGAAAAAGGCTTACTAATTCTTGCTGTATTTGCTCTGTTCCAAAACCTTTGGTGGTTAAATCAACACTAGAACAGCTGTGGCAATGAGTTGGTTTAGCTATCGAATAGCCGCAATAATGACATCGCAATTGATTCTTGTGCTTATGATAGGTCAAACTCACATCACATTGCTGACAGTGCGGCACGTGTCCACAGGTCATGCATTCCACGAGAGGAGAATACCCTCTTCTGTTTTGAAACAAAATCACTTGTTCTCCTAATGCAATTGCATTTGTAATTCCTTCTATTAGGGTATCACTAAAGTGACCTTTCATCCTTTTTCGAAAATATTTATCTTTTAAATCAACCAGCTGAATGTCTGGCATCATTACGTTGCCGTACCTTTCTTTGATTTCGACCAAACCATATTTATCTGAACTGGCATTAAAATACGTTTCAATACTTGGGGTTGCCGAACCTAGTAAAACTTTAGCTTTATGGAAATTTGCCAACACCACCGCAGCATCCCTAGCGTGGTACCTGGGGGCAGGATCTATTTGCTTAAAGGTTTGCTCGTGTTCTTCATCTACAATTACGAATCCCAAGTCGGCAAATGGCAAAAACAAGGCCGACCTCGCTCCTATTACTATTTGTGCTTTTTCAGAATTTCGCAAAACTTGACTCCACACTTCGACCCGTTCATTATTGTTGTATTTCGAATGAAAAACAGCTACTTTATTCCCGAAATAAGCTCTTAACCTTCCTACTAATTGAGTGGTAAGCGCAATCTCCGGCAACAGGTACAAGACTTGCTTTCCTGTAACGAGATATTCCTCTATCAGTTTAATATAAATCTCTGTTTTTCCACTGGAAGTCACACCATGTAAAAGACAAACTTCTTTTTGGATAAAACTATCTCTTATCCCATAAAAAGCATTTTGTTGTGCAACACTTAGTTGCAAATCCCTTTCATTGGTTTCTCCGGTAAAATTAACACGATCCTCTTGAATATAGTAGTCTTCAAATATTTCTTTTTCAATTAATACTTTTACAATTGCCGAGGTAGAATTAGCAGCCTCCACCAGTTTTTTTACGGTAAGAGGTTTCTTTTCGGAAGCGATTAATTGAAAGTACGTTAAAACAATTTCTTTTTGCTTGCTAGCATTTTTTAACGTTTCCAGTAATTCCCCTAGCCCCTGATTGGACTCGTATTTAGAATGCAAACGAATGTATCGCACTAATTTAGGTTTATAACTTTCAAGCATTTCTTCCTGAAGCACTAATATGTTTTTGTCAATTAGTTTTTGAATGACAGGAAAAATATTTTTCTTGTTTAAAATTGAAGTGATATCCTGAACCTTAAGCGACGATTGCTGTTGCAATGCCTGATAAACTAAAAACTCATCATCAGAAAGATCACTTTCATCAACGAAAACATCTGTTTTTTGAGAAATTACAGTTTCGCTTTCTAATATTAAAGCACTTGGCATCGCACCACGATACACATCCCCGATGGCACACATATAATAAGATGCAATCCATTGCCAATGAGCAATCTGAATTTCGGTTACTATAGGACTTTCATCAAGGATTTGATGAATTTCTTTAGCGTCGTATAATGTGGGTTGATTCTGATGAGTCTCTACTACCAGCGCAGTATAAATTCTGCTTTTTCCAAAAGGAACCGCTACTCGCATTCCTTTCTTTATATAATTATACTCGGATTCAGATATACTATACGTGAAAGTCTTGGCAAGAGAAAGCGGTAAAATTACTTCGGCAAAAAAAAACATTCTTTAGGTATTGGGTATTAATTAGTTTAGTTGAAAATAAAAATTATTTAACTCTATACCAATATTGGGTTCTTCCCAATAAAGCGAAGCCAATATAACCGCGTACTTTAAGCTTGTCTTTTGATTCTAACGTAATGAAACATTTATATATTTTTCCGTTTTTAGGATCTAATATTTTCCCTGAGTTATATTCGTCTCCATCTTTTTTAAGTCCTTTTATCACTGTCAACCCTAACACTGGCTTATTTGTATCTTCTCCTTCACAGTCAACACAGCGGTCTTTTCTATGGCTTGCGTCAAAGATCTCAAGTACTCTTCCGTAAATTTTTCCTGATTTTTCATAAATTTCAACAACCGATTTCTCCTCACCGGATTGATCATCAATAGTCTTCCATTTTCCAATGACCCCTTGACCTTGAGCATAAAACAATGTTGAAACAAATAACAATACTAATGTGATACTCTTTTTCATAATTTATTTACTTTTTTTATAATTCCCATAAAGAGAAAACTTTTTTTTAAAAATTACAGAAGCGCTGCCTATAACTAATCCATTTTTCAGCTTGAAACCGCCCAATTTTTATCAAACTTACTATAAATTTACCGAAAAACATTTAGATTAATTCAATATTCTTTTTTCTTTTTAGGTTATTTATCGCGGCATTTAATTCAAAGCCAAGAAGTAAAATCATACAGTTAATCCAAATGTAGAACATCACAATTAACAAAGTACCTATAGAACCATAAAGTTGATTGTACTGCGAGAATTGGATAACCCAAATTCCAAAAAAGTAAGAAATAATGATGGTCAAAACGGTAGTAAAAACAGAACCAACTGATATGAAAGCCCTTGTTTTATCGTGCTTTGTTCCAAACTTGAAAAGTATTGAGGTCGTAATCAAAATCATTGTAATTAAAAAACCGTAACGTCCCATAACAATTAATGGAATTTGTTCATTTAATACTTGATGAGCCGTTAGTTTATGAATAAACACCTCAAAAACAACAATAATACCTACAGTTACCAATAGCAACATTGATAAAAAAACTGACATTCCTACAGCAATCAAGTATTGCCGGAAAAACCCTCTTTTAACCAGTACATGCTTTGAATTTTCAAACCCCCCTAATATTGCATTTAACCCATTAGCCATCAAGAAAATAGACAATATAAAACCCGTTGACAGCAAACCAGAGTGACTATTATGAAGTATGTCATTAACAATGTTTTCAATCGCATAATACGTATTAGGAGGAACGCCTTCTGATACAAATTTTAAAAAATCCTGTTGAAATCCTTCAATCGGAATATATGGGATAAGATTAAGAATAAATAGTGCAAAAGGAAACAAAGCCATAAAAAAACTGAATGCAATAGAGCCAGCCCTGTTAGATAAAGCGCCTTCAGCTATACCGATGACGTACAATTCCATTAATTCATAAAGAGACAAACCTCCTAACCAACTTAACTTTACCCCTTTTATATAACGAGCAAAATTACGCAGTACCGGGATTCTATCAATTCTTTCTTCAATTTCGTGACTCATTGTATTCAGGTTGCAAGTTTCGGGTATCTATGTCTATTAGGTTACAAAACAATTACTTTAAATCGCTTTTAAACTTAAATCCATATTATAAACAGAATGCGTTAAAGCACCCGAAGATATGTAATTCACTCCACATTCAGCATATGCTCTTAAGGTTTCTTCATTAATATTTCCCGAAGATTCTGTTAAGCTTTGATTCCCAATAAAGACTACTGCTTTTCTCGTCATTTCGTAATCAAAATTATCCAACAAAATCCTATAAACGCCTCCACAGGCAACTATTTCTTTTACCTCGTTTAAGTCTCTAGCCTCGACAATGATCTTTAAATCCAGTTGTTTTTCCTTTAAATACGTCTTAGTTTTGGATATAGCCAAAGCTATTCCGCCTGCAAAATCAATATGGTTGTCTTTTAGCATAATCATATCATATAAAGCAAAACGGTGGTTCTCGCCGCCACCCAATTTCACAGCCCATTTTTCGGCAACACGAAAACCAGGTGTAGTTTTACGGGTATCCAGGATTTTAGTATTCGTTCCTTCTAGTAATTTGACATATTTGTTGGTTTTAGTAGCAATGGCTGACATTCGTTGCATTGAATTCAATACCATTCTTTCTGCTTTCAGGATAGATTGCGAACTACCTGAAACATGAAACACTATATCGCCGTATTTCACGGGCGTTCCATCAACTATAAAAGTCTCTATTATTAAATTTGGATCTACGTACTGGAATATCATTTTGGCAAATTCAACACCTGCGATAATCCCGTCATCTTTGACTAATAGTTTTGCTTTGCCTTCTGCCGAAGCAGGAATACAAGCCAGCGAACTATGGTCGCCATCGCCTACATCTTCTCGAATGGCATTTGCAATTAGTATCTGTAACTCGTTTTGAAATTGTGCTTCGCTAATCATCTTTCTCAGAAATTTATATAATGCTAAAGTAGGTAATTTTTGTCAAATTGAAAATTGGTTTCCCTATTGATGTGGAGTTCCCGATATTTACAAAGCTTGAAGAAGCAAAACAACCACATATAGAAAAGCAGTCGTCATATGACTAATAAACTGCAGATTACCTGAACCCTAATTTTAATAAAAATAGACTAATCAGCTAATAATCAACTTTTAACAATTTAAAAAATACAATTCTATCTTTAGACCATTAGTAAAATAATTCTTATATTTGGAAAGATGATAAATACTGAAGCCCACGGCTCGAAAAAAGTTATGAACAGCTAAAAGAAGACGAGTCAATTAAATATAGAATGAATAAAAAAACTCAAAATGAAAATACCCAATACTGTCTACCTAATATTAGCAATTATTTCTTTTCTTATTTTTGTTGACTCCTTATTTGATAAAGGTTCAGCGCACGAATTACTTTTCTGGAATGCCAATATTTGGGTTTACCGGCTATTTAGATTATCAGTTGCTTTACTGTTTTTTAAAATTTATTTTGACAAAAGAAGGAGTATTAAAACAATAAAAACAAAATGAAATCAACTATCGTAATTTTTATCGCATTTATCGTTCTTACTTCCTGTTCAGGTACAGATGTTAATGTTTCAGAGACTAATTCTCAAGGAAAATGGGAATTGGTAAAAATGAGCGGCAGAACCCTGAATTCTGAAACTTCCGGCGCTGCTATGGAGTGGCAGGAATTCTATTTACTTAATGACAACAGTACTTTTACTAAGTCTAGAACCCGAGATGGCAATACTTCTAGAAGTACAGGGACGTATAAAATCACAATTAGCGGTACCGAAACTTATTTTGAACTTACTTATTCATCCCAAAGTGACATCATTGGTAGCTGTTACGGTAATTTAAAAGAAGAACTTTATTTCGACAACGCTGATGTCTTAGTGAGTACTTGGCAAAACTGCGACGGCCCACGCTTGGAATATAGAAAAACAAAATAGGTGTTATAGTTTATTACTATACACTTACAAATAAGATTTTCGCCTTTTTTAATACTTTAAACTGCAATTAATCTTATTCCAAAGTAACTTTCTGTTATAAAATTATCTTTATCAATTTGCTATCTATCTTTCATAAAATTACTATTCACGTTATTACGCTACAAACCCTTCTCATATTATTATCCTTAATATTTATATTGTAAAACAATCTCCTTTATTTAAAATCTGATTTCACTACCCTAATATATTCAACAGCAAAATCATCTATTTACATTAAAATTTTAAAACGTTTATTATTTCGTAAAAAGCATTAAAGAGGCTAAAGAAAGCTTTTCGTAGCTATTGTAAGAAAACCGTAACGACGAAGGATTTTAGTTATTTAAAGAAATAAATATTAATTTAGTCCCAAACCTTCAATTTATGAAAGAAAATGTGCTTTTTGCAATGAATCGCCTTAGAGAAAAACTATGGTTTAGACCATTGATTTTTTGTATGCTTTCCATCTTGGGAGCACTAATTGCACAAGTGGCTGACAGTACACGTCTTCATGAATTAGTTCCTGAAATAAATACAGAATCCTTAGAAACATTACTACATACTATTTCATCGAGTATGTTAGTAATTGCCATTTTCGCCGTGGGCTCAATGATTTCTGCTTTTTCGGCAGCCAGTAACACAGCCACTCCTCGCTCTTTTAAACTAATCATTGCCGATGACGTTTCTCGAAACGCACTTTCTGTTTTTATAGGTTCGTTTATTTATAGCATTGTGGCCACGGTAGCGCTAAAAAATGGCTATTATGGTGTCGCAGGCAACTTTACTTTATTTGTTTTTACACTACTGTTTTTCGCATTAGTTATTCTTACTTTTTTACGATGGGTGGAGCGTATTTCGCGATTGGGACGCATGGGCCACACCATTAAATTAGTGGAAGATGCTACTGCAAATGCGATAAAAAACCGACTAGCATCACCTACGCTAAACGGAATAGTTATTAATCCAAATCAAGAAAAAGGTACAGCCGTTTATGGTGAATTTACCGGTTATGTCCAGCAAATCTACCTGTCTAAACTACAGGAAATTGCAGAAAAATTAGATGCGTTGATTACTATAAATGCTATTCCTGGAAGTTTTTCTGCCATAGATCAGCCTTTGTTTTATATATCGTTACAAGAAAGCACAACCACAGAGCAGGATTACAATGATATGAGAAAAGCATTTGTAATAGGTGATATGCGGTATTTTGATGAAGACCCTCGTTTTGGGCTCATCACTTTAAGCGAAATTGCAAGTCGTGCTTTGTCTCCTGCGGTCAATGACCCTGGTACGGCAATACAAATAATCAGCAGTTATGTCCGTTTATTTTCTTTGTGGGCTGAACCACTTGACTCGAAAAAAGCAGAGAAAAAACCATACGACCGCATTGCGGTTCCAGAACTTACAATTGAAGATTTATTTGAAGATGCATTTAGACCCTTAGCTCGAGATGGTGCAGGAAATATTGAAGTGATGATCCGACTTCAAAAAGCCTTTAACAGCGTTTATGCCATCGATAATTCTGCTATAAAAATAGCCGCTATGCATCATTCCTATCAAGCTTTTGAAAGGGCAGAAATAGAAATGAAATTTAATGGAGATCTTAGCCTATTAAAAAGCGAGAGTTTATTTACCAAACAATTATAAAGAAATACTGTTTTTAATACCTTTAAAGGAACTAATTTATGCAGCACCAACCTACTAAACATAATAAAACCGTTTGTCTTTCAATATCCAATCAAACTGTATCGGGTTTTACTATTACAAAAATAAGAACCTTATTGATAGCTATTTTTTTTCTGTTTGCTTCGGTGGTGACCTTATCGCAAAACGATAGCGTCAATAAGCAAAATGATTCCATAAACACTTCCTTGATTCAGGCATTCAACAAAAAACTGTCTATTATTGAAGCGCAACGTCTTACCGATTCCATCAAAAAAGTGGCATTAGAAAAACAACTCCTTTCTTTAAAAACAACCGATAATCTAAAAAAACAAGACCTAGAAAAACAACTACTGGCGTTGCACGAAAAAGACTCGCTTCGCCTTAGAGAAAAAAAAGCACAAATTGACTCGATGCGCCTAACGGCTAAAGGATATCCCGTTCACGGGTTTTTTAATGACACACTATTTCATGTCTATAGTAAATTAGGTAGTTTCTCGGCCAAGGAAAGAGCCGATGCGATCAGTGTTAGGATAACAAATCTTGCTGACCAATATGGTTTTAATACCGATTCCATCAAAATTGCTGAAACAGAAACGACGTTGGATTTAGTGAATGAAGAAAACATTATTATGAGTATTTCTGAAAATGATGCTCTTTGGAATAACATCTCAAAAGAGGAGTTAGCTAAGAAATACAAAGCATTGATCAGTGCCGCTATTATCAAATATAAAAGTGAAACCAGCTTGGCCACATTAGCCAAAGAAATCGGATTAGCATTACTTGTCTTGATTATTATGTTTGTATTAATTTCTTATTTGAAAAAGTTTTTTAACTGGACAGCATTTAAAATTAAATTTCAGGAAGACAAACGAATCCAAGGAATAAAAATTAGGAACTTTATTTTATTTGATGCCAAGCAACAGGTGAATGCATTACTTAATGTCAATACGGTACTTAAGTGGTTGTTAATCGCATTACTCGTTTATATAGCATTACCCATTCTCTTTGGAATTTTCCCATGGACTAAAGGCTTTGCTTCTACCCTTTTTGGATATATCCTAAATCCGCTTAAAAAGATAGGTCTTGGTTTTTGGAATTATCTACCAAATTTGATTACGATTTTGGTTATTATTTTTGTGTTCCGATACGTATTAAAAGGAATTAAGTTCCTTAAAAACGAAATTGAAAAAGGGAATTTAGAACTACCTGGTTTTTATCCAGATTGGGCTAATCCCACCTATCAAATCATTAGAGTTATTGTATTCGCTTTTATGGTTGTTGTAATTTTTCCCTATCTTCCAGGAAGTGATTCTCCTGTATTTCAAGGCGTTTCTGTTTTTCTGGGTTTCCTGTTTACGTTTGGATCAGCAGGATCACTTTCGAATATTATTGCTGGTTTGATACTGACGTATATGCGTTTGTTTAAAATTGGCGACCGAGTAAAAATTGGCGAAGTGGTAGGTGACGTAATCGAAAAGTCATTATTGGTCACCCGAATAAGAACGATTAAAAACGAAATCATCTCTATTCCTAACTCGACCGTCATGAGCAGTCACACTATCAATTACAGCAGCGATGCGCCTGAGAAAGGGCTAATTATTCACTCCACAGTAACTATTGGTTACGATGTGCCCTGGAAAGAGATGCATCAGGCTTTGATTGACGCTGCTTCACAAACAGCCTTAATTTTACAAGAACCAAAACCTTTTGTGTTACAAACTAGCCTAGATGACTTCTATGTCTCCTATGAGATTAATGCTTATATCAAAGAGCCTAACAAGCAGGCGGTAATCTACTCTGATCTTCATCAAAACATCCAAGATGTGTGCAACGAAAGAGGAATTGAAATCATGTCGCCGCATTACCGTGCTGCGAGAGATGGAAATAGGACCACGATTCCTGAAAGTTATTTGGATAAAGAATATCAAGCACCTCCGTTTAATGTAAAATTGAATAAAGAGTAATTTATTAAGGTTATTTTTTTTATACGTTTAATCGCTTATATTTGCCTCCAATTTATTCTGAATAACACACTTGGCATCTATATCAAGATACCCAAACTGGAATTCAGGTATCCAAAATGAATTCCTTTACTGGAATTTTACCGATAGTTATCGGAACCACAAAAAACAGATACTATGAAATTAATTTATACGCTTCTTTTTTCGGCAATGCTGAATCTAAGCTACTCCCAATCCCCTAGCCTTTATTTAGAGAAAATCAGAAATAATGAAGCTGAACTTACAGCTTTCTTTTCCCAAATGCCAAAAGGCGGAGATCTACACCACCATTTTAGTGGTTCCATTTATGCTGAGCCGATATTGGAAGATGCCATATCTGAAGATTTTTACTTGAATACTACCACTATGGATGTCCTTAAGGATAAACCTGCTACTGGAACATGGGAGAAATTCTCAGCAATAAAAGATCGCGGTGAACTTAGCGTTTACAAACAAAAAATAATGGAAAAATGGTCTATAAAAGACTATAATCATGTGAGCTATCCATCAGACAAATTATTTTTTGAGTCGTTTGGCAAGTTCAGTCCGGCAATTGCGGGGCATTTTGGCGAAGGCTTATTGGAACTAAAAAATAGAGCAATCAAGGAAAACGTGAGTTATATCGAAACCGAATTCTCGACTATCCCTTCTAAAATCAATACCGCTGATCTATTAGGTTTTAATACCCAATTAAGACAATTGGCAAACAACAGAAACGAAAAAGGAGTAAAATCACTTCTTGATTCGCTTTACAACACGATGCTAAAAAGAAATGCAATGGCAGATGCGATGGATTTCAATACGAACTTTGTAACTAAACTACATACCGATTTAAAAATTGACGATGAACGTTTCACGATGCGTTATCAAAATTTTGTATTACGTTTCATGGAGCCTGTTGATCTATTTAAAAATTTAGTCGTCGCTTTTATCTCTGCAAACAACAGTACGCTAATGGCTGGTGTTAATATCGTTTCTCCAGAAGACGGTGAAACGTCCATGAAAGACTACTGGTTGCACATGGTGATGTTCAACTATTGCCATACTAAATTTCCTGATGTAAAATACTCGATGCACGCGGGCGAACTCACCTTAGGACTAGTTCAACCTGAAGATCTGACATCGCATATTAGCGATGCTGTTTATACGGCTGGAGCCAATCGCATTGGACATGGAGTTGACATGGCGTACGAAGCAAAATCATACGAGTTGTTACGTTACATGGCAAAAAATAAGGTGGCCATCGAAATCAATCTAGTGAGTAACGAATTTATTTTGAAAGTCAAAGAAAATCGTCATCCTATCTCTTTATATAGAGCATTCAATGTGCCTATTGTAATTAGTACTGACGATGCCGGAATATTAAGAACTAATATGACCGAACAATATGTTTTGTTGACTAAGAGATACAAAGACGTATCCTATGCTGATATTAAGCAGTACGTGTACAATAGTATTAACTACAGCTTTATACAAGACGATAAGGTGAAAAAACAATTATTAAAAGATCTTGACTTGAGATTTAAAACTTTTGAAGCTAATTTTCCTTTAAAATAGATTCTAATGAATATCAAATTGATCGCCATTGGCAAAACTGATAATAAAGCATTGCAATCCTTAATTGACGATTATACCAAGCGGTTGTCTTTTTATATCAAGTTTGAATTAGAGGTTATTCCAGATATTAAGAATGTAAAAAACTTATCTGAAAGCCAACAGAAAGAGAAAGAAGGTGAATTGATTTTAGCAAAAATATCCCCAACTGACCAATTGATTTTATTGGACGAAAACGGGAAGAATTTCTCTAGCGTTGGATTCTCAGAAGAACTCCAAAAGAAAATGAATTCTGGAGTAAAAACTTTAGTATTTGTAATTGGTGGACCTTATGGCTTTTCTGATACGGTCTACGCCAAAGCACAAGGAAAGATTTCGCTTTCCTTAATGACTTTCTCTCATCAAATGGTCCGTTTATTTTTTATCGAACAACTATATCGCGGATTCACTATTTTGAAAAATGAACCGTATCATCATCAGTAGTGAAAAATGTTCCGTAATAAATCCAATTTCTAAAAATAAATCTTTTTTGAGAGTTAATCGAACATAATTATACCTGCCTTGAAATAATACCTACGGTCTTAGCAATTTAAAAAACTTGCTATGCTCAAAAGGGTGAGCTACTCCTTTGAAGTTGAAGAATACACTAATTGACCAACGGAATAACTTATATAACCTACCTTTATTTCTGTAGCATTCCCGCTTGAAGCTACTAATAGTTCTTGATTTTGTACAGTTAAAAACACCAGTAATTCATGTCCTAATTAGAACCCTATTTGGTTTACACTACCTAGTTCTATTAAACATAACTTGCATAATAATAAACAAAATTACGGGAAGTTATTAACGGTCATTTTAACCGAACTGAATACAATATTTATTCTTGGCAACTCTTGAAGTAGTATTATAGTGATCCTAGGTTCTTACCGAAGTAGTCTTTCTCGACACTTTTAATACTATTTCCTTTTAGTTTCGTATTTGACAGCACTCTTTACTCTTTCTTACATTTAATGACTAGGTAGCACCACTGTATTCATTTGTAGTGTCACTGCTGTTTGTGCTAACATTCTTCCGTTTATTGAAGCTCCAGTTTTTAGATTAATTCCTGTTTTACCTAATATATTCCCTTCAAAATGACTTGTTGTACCTAATGTTACTGCACCAGCAGTTTGCCAAAAAATATTTTTAGACAAAGCACCACCAGCTAACGTAATTCTCACTGCAGAGCTCATATCAAGAGTTCCTGCAACTTGGAATATCCATACATCAGTAGAATTACCAGATATAGTAATATCAGTTGGAATCAAAAGATTACTAGTCCACTTATAAAGTCCTGGAGTAAGTATTTTTCCTCCAATATTACCTGCTCCTAAATTAATAAAATCTGGATTAGGACGCCCTGCGGCATCCGTATAGGCTGTTTGCATGTCACCCACAGCAGTTGTTAAACGCGTAGCATCAGTTATTCTACAATCAATTGGGCCTGCAGCATCAACGGTGTATATCGTTCCTGTCACTTCATTACACTTTAATAAAAGAGCAGCCCCCGTTATTGGACTTGTTCCAACATCACCTGTCACGTCAGATTTATAAACATCTGTAACTCCACTCTTAGATAGAATAACAAAACTTCCAGCAACACCAAGATGTACGTCTTTCAATTCCGAAGATTTAGATTGATCAGCATCTAAATGTTTAGCAGTTGTTTCTTTTGTTAAATTTGCAACCACAGTCTCAGAAAAACCATTTTCCGAATCGCAACTTGATAGCACTCCAACCAATAGCACCGCAATGATTGGTATTATTTTTACTAATTTCATAATGTTTAAATTTAAAAAGTTAATCACTTATTTAAAAATGTTATTACTATAAATTTAAATTTTATATCACTACAAATAAATAAAACCAATTAAACTCGACTAAATGCCATTAGGACAGATTAAAAACGCTTTTAATATCGATTAATCAGCAAAATCCTTACGAAAAGTTAAGTAAATGCATCATGTACGAAAACTTAAATAACTGAAATAAAGATGTTTATAATATCATAACGATGTGGTTTTAGTACAATTGCTCTCTCCGAAGAACTTTAAAAAAGAGGATTTCTGCCTTACAAATTTTGTATTTGTAATTGCTAAATCCGACGGGGTTTAGGATATATTCTACACCAAAGTACAAGAAAAATTCTCCCTTTAATTAATGACTTTCTCACATCAAGTGGGACAGCTATTTCATATTGAACAATTGTATCGCGGGTTTACCATTTTAAAGAAGGAGTGGTACCATTCTCCATATTTTTTAGTTTGCGTTCTTCGATTCGAACATCAAAAAACAAACTCTTGGTTGTCATCAACGCTTAATTTCTTATTTAGTTTTATACTTTTTATAAAAATTTTATTTTGAATGTAAGATCCGTAACTACTGTTTTTATCAAAGCATAATATAAATGGAGTGTCATTTTCTTTTCGCATATTATTAAGGTAGTCTTCTAATATTGCTTTTGACACAAAAGAATCATTTACTTGTATTTTATCTTTATAAAAAGAAATTCTAGGATTTCCAGAAAAAGGCTTCTCCATTTTATAATACACCTTCGTGAAAGGAATAAATGCCATATTCTTCCCGATACTATCGGCATAAGAATAATAATTTTCGGCCTTTTCGTTTTTATGAGCTTTCTCTTGACGCTTTTTCTCTTGCAATATTATCACTTGTGGAATTACGATCCTCAAGGGCAAGCGCTTATCAATATTTAGAATCCAGTTGGTTGTAATGATGCTGTTTTTTCTGTTGACTTCTGCCAAAGTATCTTTGCCATTCGTTCTAAAAAACATATAAATTGGCGAATGATCTTTAACATCAGCGACCATGGTCACATTAGATTTTGGCAGTAAGATATCTTCTTTATTTCCGCAGGACAGTATTATAAAAAGAATAACTAAACTTAAATATTTCATAGATATATATTATTTATTATTTTAAAGGAATATGGAATTTGCATTTCTTTATTCGTGTTTGCATCGAATTGGAGTCATGTTTGTCTCCGACTTATAGATTCATTTTATTCCAAAGTTGCACACATTCCACCGCTTCTTTCACATCGTGAACCCGAAGGATACTAGCTCCTTTAGTTAAGGCTATAGTATTTAAAACTGTGGTTCCGTTTAATGCTTCTTTCGCACTGATATCTAATGGTTTATACACCATTGATTTTCTAGAAATCCCCACTAATAAAGGCACTTCCAATTGTTTAAATAATTCTGTTTTACGCATTACTTCATAGTTCTGGTCCATTGTTTTGGCAAAGCCAAAACCGGGATCAATAATCAAATCGTTGATACCTAAACTCCTTGCCTTATTGATTTTCTCTGAAAAATAGAATAACATTTCTTTGACAATATCATCATAGTGCGTCATACTCTGCATCGTTTGCGGTGTACCACGCATATGCATCATTATATATGGCACTTTATCTTCGGCAATAACTTCAAACATCCCTTCGTCTAAATTTCCAGCCGAAATGTCATTTATGATAGATGCTCCATTTTGAATACAGGCTTTGGCTACTTCACTTCTAAAAGTATCGATGGAAAGTAAGGCTTCCGGAAAATGTTTCAAGATCAATCGAACCGTAGGGATGATTCTGCTCAATTCTTCCTCTTCTGAAACGAATTCTGCACTAGGTTTACTAGAATAAGCCCCAATATCAATGAAAGTAGCGCCATCGCTTATCATTTTGCCGACTTGTGTCAATAATTCGCTTTCGTCATTGTACCTTCCTCCATCAAAAAACGAATTGGGAGTCACATTCAAAATCCCCATTATTTTGGGGGTTGATAAATCGATTAGTCGTCCTTTACAGTTGATTGTCATTAATTATTTGTTTAAGGTTTTCCTTGTTTAAAGTTTTTTACGTTTAAAGATTAAAGTTGTTCAAATACAAAACTCAACTATTCCAATAACTTTAAACATGAAACTTTAAACCTTTTAAAATTAATCCCTATTTTTGAGGAAATTTTAGACAAATATACATCAATAATGAAGAATACTTCTCAAGAATACGATAACGTAATTGCGATTTGTCGTTCGCTATTTATCAATAAAATGACTGATTACGGTAGTGCCTGGCGCATCTTACGATTGCCTTCATTAACGGATCAAATCTTCATAAAAGCACAAAGAATTCGGAGTTTGCAGGAAAATGAGGTTCGAAAAGTAAACGAAGACGAAACCGGAGAATTCATCGGAATCATCAATTATTCGATAATGGCTTTAATCCAATTGCAACTTGGAGTAGCGGATCAACCTGATTTAGATGTTGAAAAAGCAACTGAATTATATGACGCTAAAGTCAAACTAACCAAAGAATTAATGGAAAATAAAAATCATGATTATGGTGAGGCATGGCGAGAGATGCGTGTGAGTTCGCTTACTGATCTGATTTTGCAAAAATTACTTCGTGTAAAACAAATCGAAGACAACAAAGGAAAAACAATTGTATCAGAAGGCATAGATGCTAATTATCAAGACATGATTAACTATTCCATTTTCGCTTTAATATTAATGGGTTTCGGTAAATAAAAAGAAGATAAAAATGAAAAACATAATTACTCAATTTTCTAGAATATTCGTAGGCTTACTTTTCATCATTTCAGGATTAATAAAACTAAACGACCCAGTAGGTTTCTCTTATAAACTGGCTGAATATTTTGGCGAACCTGTTTTTAATATTCCATTTTTAGTTCCGTTTGCACTAGGCTTGGCTTTATTTTTAGTCATTGTCGAAGTGGTGCTTGGTGTAATGTTGCTTATAGGATACAAATCTAAATTCACGATTGGAAGCCTGTTGCTTATGATTGTATTTTTTACATTCTTAACGTTCTATTCTGCTTATTATGATGTTGTAAAAGATTGTGGTTGTTTTGGCGATGCCTTGCATTTAACGCCTTGGGAGTCTTTCACTAAGGATATCGTTTTATTATTCTTCATCCTTATTTTATTCATTAATCAAAAATTAGTGAAACCGCTTTTTGCAAATAGCGCCCAAAACATAATAGCCTATGCCAGTATCATTTTATGTATGTTTATGGCGGTATGGGTACTTAATCATTTGCCTTTAATTGACTTTCGCCCATATAAAGTAGGAACCAATATCCAAAAAGGAATGGAAATACCCGAAGGTGCGCCACAGTCTGTTGTAGAAATGATTTTTATTTATAAAGTGAATGGAGTCGATAAAGAATTTTCGACGGATGACTTGATGAATCTTCCAGAAGGAGCCACTTTCGTCGATCGAAAAGACAAAGTAATCACCGAAGGATATGTTCCTCCTATTCATGATTTCACGATGATGAAAGACGATTCAGATTATAAAGAAGAGTTGTTAGTAGAGCCCAAATTGCTAATGTTTGTAACTTATGACTTAACCATTTCTGAAGAGGGTGGTATGGAAAAACTGGAAAAATTAAACCAGGAAGCTAAAGCCAACGGATATAAAGTAATTGGAATGACAAACTCTGCAGTAGAAGAAATTGAAAAAGCTAAGAAGAAATATGGTCTTACTTTTGACTTTTATACTTGTGACGCCATAGCTTTAAAAACTATTGAAAGAGCGAATCCAAGTATTGTAGTTCTAGAGAAAGGAACTATTAAACAAAAAGTTCATTACAACGACATTAAAGATTTGAAATTATAAATAGCCCAGAAGCCTAAAGTTCTCGAGGAAAAAAAATATATTTACTCGAGAACTTTAGGCATTTGACTGTAGACGAAATACCAATGCTTAAATACTTTTTAAATAAATTCGGATATGCACTGCTCACACTATATGGCGTGATTACGGTCATTTTCTTTTTATTTAATGTTTTGCCTGGAGATCCCGCAAGAATGATGCTGGATCAAAATGAAAACTCAGAGCAACTGGCATTGATTAAAAAGAAGTATGGTTTTGACAAACCTATTGCTACCCAGTATTTATATTATCTCAATGACCTCTCTCCTATTTCCTTGCACAGCAAAAACGAATCCGATTATACTTATTTGAGTGAAGGAAAATACAATGCAGCACAATTATTCAGTTTTACCAATTCAAATCTTGTAATTAAGACTCCATATTTGAGAGAAAGCTTCCAGAAAAGCGGAAAGAAAGTGTCAGAAATTATTGGAAATACCCTACCAAGTACAGCGATATTGGCCTTTTTTGCTATTGTAATCGCTATTGTCTTTGGGATTCTGTTTGGAATCATATCGGCGTTGCATAAAGACACTTGGATCGACCGTTTAATTGCGCTGGTAAGTACACTAGGAATGAGTATTCCTTCCTTTTTTAGCGCCATTTTATTTGCTTGGTTATTTGGCTTTGTATTGCAAAAATATACACACCTGAACATGACGGGAAGCTTGTATGAAGTAGACGATTTTGGTGAAGGAAGTTATATCCAATGGAAAAATATTATTTTACCAGCCGTGGTTTTAGGAATTCGTCCCTTGGCAGTGGTAATCCAATTGATGCGTAACTCCTTACTAGAAACATTTGGTCAAGATTATATCCGTACTGCAAGAGCAAAAGGACTCTCTGAATATCAAATTATTAGAAAACACGCCTTAAAAAACTCCTTAAACCCTGTCGTAACTGCAATTTCAGGATGGTTTGCCTCGATGCTTGCCGGTGCAGTATTTGTTGAATTTATTTTTGGATGGAATGGTTTGGGTAAAGAAATAGTGGAAGCTTTGAACAATTTAGACTTGCCTGTAATAATGGGTTCAGTATTGGTAATTTCAACGACATTTGTCGTTATCAACATCTTGGTCGATATTATTTATGCCTATCTTGACCCTAAAATAAGACTCTCGTAGTACTTAAAATTGTTTTTTTTGTTCGTCTTTGTAATAAAATCACTAATTAATTTATGCCCAAATTAATTTTAAGCTCAACTATTACGATTTCATTTCTGATTTCATAACTAAAGTGTGTGGTTTTGTTATTTAAAATGGGCTTATTCAATTTTCCTTAATCTGTATACCCAAATTAGATTGTTTGTTTAACTTTGTTAAAAATATAAAAATGAAAAAAATAGTTGCTTTATTAATTGCATTCCTTGCATTTTCTTGTTCTAAATCAAATACGGGTAAAACCGAATTTTCTAAAGAAGCTTTAGCAGAAACATTATTAGCGACTGATGGAAGTCAGGTTGCTTTTCAGGATATTTTAAAGAAACACGAAGGAAAAACGGTGGTTATAGAAATGTGGGCTTCTTGGTGTGGAGACTGTGTAAAAGCAATGCCTAAAATAAAAGAACTTCAAGCAAATAATCCTGACGTAGCCTACGTATTTATCTCAATGGATAAAACGGCGGATAAATGGAAAATAGGTATAGATAAACACGAACTTAAAGGGGATCATTTTATGGCTAATGACCAAATGGAAGGTGTTTTTGCAAAAGCGATTGATTTAGATTGGATTCCAAGATATATCATCGTGGATAAAACCGGTAAAATTGTTTTATATCGTGCGATAGAAACTGATTTTGATAAAATTAATGAAACATTAGCTTCGTTAAAATAATAGAATTTCGAAAAAAAACTAAAAACAAAGAACTAAATAAAACAAATTGAAATGAGAAAAAAGATAGTTGCAGGAAACTGGAAAATGCATAAAAATGCTGAGCAAACTGAAGATTTGTTGAATGAATTGATTGACAAAATGCCTTTTGAAACTGAAGTGCAAATAATTGTAGCTCCAACATTCATTAATTTGTCTACGGCCGTTGATCATTTAGAGTTCGTCGCTATTGACGTTGCTGCTCAAAACATGCATCAAGCAGAAAGTGGTGCCTTTACAGGAGAAATATCTGCTGATATGTTGCAAAACGTCGGTGTGAATATTGTAATTCTTGGACACTCAGAACGCAGAGCCATTTTTAATGAAACTGACGCATTAATTGCAAGCAAAGTAAATACTGCTTTAGAGCATGACATGACGGTGATTTTTTGTTTTGGTGAAGAATTAAAAGACCGTCAATCTAAAAATCATTTCAATGTAGTAGAAAATCAATTGAGAGATGGATTGTTCAGTATTCAAGCTTCAGATTGGGCCAATATTGTTTTAGCTTACGAGCCTGTATGGGCTATCGGAACAGGCGAAACTGCTTCTCCAGAGCAAGCACAAGAAATGCACGAATTTATTAGAGAAACAGTACGTAAAGCATACGGAAGCGATATCGCAGAAGATGTTTCTATTCTTTATGGTGGAAGTGTAAAACCAGAAAATGCAAAAGAAATTTTCTCTAAACCAGATGTAGACGGTGGTCTAATAGGTGGTGCAGCTTTAAAAGCAGATGATTTCATAGCGATTGTGAACGCAATTTAAACTGATTATTTAAAATACAGGAAAAAGCGGTAATTGAATTTACCGCTTTTTTTATTTTTATAATATTCGATAAAAAGGAAATAGTACCTTTGCAAAAAAAATAAACATGTCAAACATATATATCGGTTACCATTTTACGGTTGAACCAAAAGAATTAGGTTCAGAAATATTAATCGCTGAACTAGGAGAAACTGCTTTTGAAAGTTTTACTGAAACAGAGACTGGAATTTCTGCTTTTGTTCAAAAGAACTTATGGGACGAAACAGTCTTGGAGAACATCCAAATATTACAATCTGAAGAATTTAAAATCGAATATACATTCGAAGAAATTGATCAGGTAAACTGGAATGAAGAGTGGGAGAAAAACTTTGAGGCAATTGATGTAGAAGGAAATTGTCATGTACGTGCTCCTTTTCACCCAAAAACAGATGCTGAATTTGATATTCTAATTGAGCCTAAAATGAGTTTTGGAACGGGTCATCACGAGACAACACATATGATGATTCAGCACTTGTTAGAAACTGAAGTTACAGGAATGAAAACATTAGATATGGGTTGCGGTACAGCTATTTTAGCTATTCTTGCTGAAATGAAAGGCGCTCAACCAATTGATGCTATTGATATTGACAATTGGTGTTATTTAAATTCAATAGAAAATGCAGAACGCAATAATTGTGAACACATCACAGTTTATGAAGGGGATGCTTCTTTATTGAAAGGCAAAAAATATGACTTAATTATTGCCAACATCAACAGAAACATTTTGTTGAACGATATGCAAAGCTACGTAGACTGTTTAAGCCCAAAAGGAACTCTTCTTTTAAGCGGCTTTTATGAACAAGATATCCCTTCTATTGATGCTTCGTGCACAGAAAAAGGATTAACTTATGTTAAAAAATTTGAAAGAAACAATTGGGTTTCACTAAAATACGTAAATTAGTAGCTAAATTAGAACGATGGAAACCAACCGAAAAAATCATTGGGAGACCGTTTACGAAACTAAAATGCCTAATGAGGTGAGTTGGACTCAGGAAAATCCTAAAACTTCGTTGGACTTTATTAGAGAAACCAAATTAGGGAAATCTGCCAAAATAATTGACATCGGCGGCGGTGACAGTAAACTGGTCGATTACTTATTAGACGAGGGATATGAGAACATAACTGTTTTAGATATTTCGGCAAAAGCCTTAGAAAGAGCAAAGATTCGGTTAGGAGAAAGAGCAGATAAAGTACATTGGATTGTTTCGGACATCAATGATTTCAAACCTGATACCACTTATGACATTTGGCACGACCGGGCTACATTTCATTTTTTAACCAGCGATGATCAGATAAAAAATTATTTTAAAATTACTCAAAAATGGATTGGGGATTTTTTAATTATCGGTACTTTTTCAGATAAAGGCCCTGCAAAATGTAGTGGCCTTGATATTAAACAATATACAGAAACGGCACTGGAACAAGAATTTCAGGTCGCTTTTGAAAAACTAAAATGCATTAATGAAGATCATAGAACTCCCTTTGAAACTATACAAAATTTTATATTTTGTATTTTTAAAAAACGATAAGTCAAACTATATTTTTATCTAACCCTTAAATTATTTAAAAATGAGTACAAAAGAAAAAATAAGAGAAAAAGTTAGTGTTAAAGAAGTTACTTCTAAAAACAACGAAATCATCGTTTATAATGATGACGTTAACACTTTCGACCATGTAATCGACACCTTAATGCGTGTTTGTGAGCATACTCCCGAACAAGCGGAACAATGTTCCTTAATTGTACATTACAACGGAAAATGCACTGTAAAAACGGGACCGCTTAATAAGTTGAAGCCACAATGCACCAGCTTACTGGAGGCAGGATTAAGTGCAGAAATCATCTAAACCGCGTTAGGAAAAATAAAAAAATCATAATTCCTTTTTTTTTACAAATAATCCAAAAACATTCTATTTTATTATATATTTGAAAAAAAATAGAATGTTTTTATGGAAGAATATGGTAAAATATTACTGATTGCAATGCCTCTTTTCTTTGTATTGATAGTCCTAGAAAAAATTTACGGTACTTACAAAGGAGAAGATAACGTTCCTTTGATGGACAGTGTTTCCAGTATAAGTTCTGGAATTACAAATGCCGTAAAAGATGTATTGGGTCTTAGCATTACTTTTATTTCCTATGGGTGGATGGTTTCTAAGATCGCTATTTTTCATTTAGAACCCAACATCATTACTTACTTAGTCGCCTTTGTCATAATAGACTTTTACGGGTACTGGACGCATCGTATAGCGCATCAGGTCAATTTTTTCTGGAACAAACATGCTATTCATCATAGCAGCGAGGAGTTTAATCTGGCTTGTGCTTTAAGGCAAACCGTTTCCAGCTTTGTAAATTTGTTCACCTTTTTACTTATTCCTGCAGCTATCATAGGAGTTCCCACCACTGTGATCGTAATAACACTTCCTATTCAATTATTTTTGCAATTTTGGTATCATACCAAACATATCAAAAAAATGGGTTTTTTAGAGCACATTCTTGTTACACCTTCACACCATAGAGTCCATCACGCAATCAATCCCGAATATATCGACAAGAACCATTCTCAAATTTTTATTGTTTGGGATAAATTATTCAATACTTTCCAAGAGGAATTAGAAGCTGTGCCTCCTGTTTTTGGTATTACAAGACCAGCACAAACCTGGAATCCAATACGGATTAACTTTCAACATTTAAGCCTACTAATTTCTGATGCTTGGCGTGCCGAGAACTGGAAAGATATATTTACAATTTGGTTTAAACCTACCGGCTGGCGTCCAGAAAACTTCGAAGAAAAATATCCAGTAAACAAGATTACAAACGTATATTCTTTTGATAAATATGGAACTGAGGCTTCTTCAAAACTTATTTATTGGTCCATTACACAAGCATTAGTAACCTTACTTCTTGTTAGCTTCTTTTTCGGTAACATAGCCATGATAGGATTGCCAGTTATTTTTATTTATGGATTGTTTATATTTGTGACAGTATACAGTTATACTGAATTAATGGATGAAAGCCGTTTCTCTGTTTATTGGGAAACAATTCGTTTTCTATTTGGTTTGGGGATTCTATATTATTTTGGAGATTGGTTTGGACTTAATTCCCTATTTCCATGGGGAAATTATATAGTTTTTGGCTACCTCCTACTTTCATTAGCAATGTCAATTTATTTTGTAGCTTTAGAATTTAAACCAAAACGCGCAACACTTTTCAATGCTTAAAAATCGACAATGAAAAACACATCATTATTAAAAAGTTACGTAGTAATAAGCATAATTTATCTTTTCATTATCCTCTTGGGTCACGATGATATTGCCTGGTATATTAAACCTTTTCTTCTTCCATTTCTAATATTGGCGGTCTATTTTCACAGTGATTTTACCTCAAAAAAATACTTACTAACGGCTTTAAGTTTTTCTTGGCTGGGTGATATCATCCTATTATTTGCAGATAGAGACGAGATGTATTTTATCATGGGTTTAATCGCTTTCCTACTCTCCCATATTACTTATATTCTATTGTTTAACAAACAAATAAAACCTAAGAACACCAAAAATAAAGCTATTTTCTGGATAGGCGCCACTGCAATTATGGCATATCTTATCATCATGATTGCGGTACTACTGCCAAGTCTAGGTGATTTAACTATTCCTGTTTTTCTATATGCACTAGTTATCTCAACAATGCTATTATTTGCTTTTAAGGGTTTCCTGATATGGAGAACACCAGCAAATTGGTATATTTTAGTAGGTGCAATTATATTTGTAAGTTCAGACAGTATTCTTGCGTTCAATAAGTTTTACGAACCTGTTGTATTATCTTCCTTTCTTATTATGATAACTTATCTAGCAGCGCAGTATTTGATTGTATCAGGAATTTTAAAATTAAATAAAAAAAATAACATTCTCAATTTTTAGAGAATGCTATTTTTTTACTTCTTGAAGTTATTGCAATTAATGAGGCAATTTATCTTTCAGAACTCCATATAAATAAGTCCCAAGCAGAGCTCCGAAAAGAACAATACCAACGCTCCAGAAACCAGCTCCTAGCAATATGAATATCGGACCAGGGCAAGACCCCACAAGCGCCCATCCAAATCCAAAAAATAATCCACCAACCCAATATCTTGTCGATCCGTGCTCTTTATCTTGGATTTCAATTGCTAAACCTTTAATGTCTTTTAGATTTTTTCTTTTTATCAACTGAATTCCAATGATTCCAGTACCAATTGCAGTCATGATGATTCCATACATATGAAACGACTGAAACTGAAACATTTCATAGATTCGATACCAAGAAACTGCCTCAGATTTTGTGAGTACAATTCCGAATACAAAACCAACCAATAAATATTTTATTACTTTCATATTTTAGAAAATTAAGGGGAATAATAAATAAGCCATAATCAATCCTCCGATAAAGAATCCTATAACGGCCTTTAATGATGGGATTTGCAAGTTGCTCAAACCAGAAATAGCATGACCAGAAGTACATCCACCTGCGTAACGGGTTCCAAAACCGATTAAAACGCCTCCTATTAACAAGATCAAAATACTTTTTGGAGAACTGAAAATATCAGGTCCAAAAAGGGCGTCCGGCATTAATTTTCCGTTTGGAGCATCAATTCCCAATTGTGCCAACTGAGCAATAGTTTTTGGATTTATCGCAACATTTGAAGGATCACTCATAAACTGAACCGCGACAAAACCTCCCATCATGGCACCTAAAACCACGGTTAAATTCCAACGTTGTGCTTTCCAGTCGAAGTCAAAAAAAGCAATACGTTTTCCTAAGCCAGTCATAGAACATAAAGAGCGTAGATTAGAAGACATACCAAATGTTTTTCCGAAATATATTAAGGAAAGCATGATCATGCCGATCAAAAAACCGGATACATACCACGGCCATGTTTGAAAAATAATATTCATCTTTTTAATTTATTTTTTTGCAAAAGTAGGGATTCTAACTTTTATAGTAATCACAATTTGTGACACAATTATTTTAAGAGTTCTGTTTCCTCTATATTTGTATCTTATATGGTAATGATAGAAAAAAAATCAATACCTTATTTAAGCCTCAAATGGAACCTACAATATTTATAAAACATGAAAAAAACAGTATTTTTTATTTTTTTATTCATTACCTCCGTCTCTTGCGTAAGCACGAAATCTACCTTGCAAAACGTGGATGACAATGCTCCTATTCCCCAAGTCACAAGGAATAACACATTTGTAATTACTGAATATAGCAAGGATGAAAAATATGGTTACAACAAGGACTATCCTATAAATATTTTTTTTAGAAGTACTAACGACGACTCTATAAATCAAGAACGTTTTCTAAATGCATTAGCTGGACCCAAAGGCGAAAAAATCACTTTCCAAAAAGTAGAAAGCTGTTGCCCGTTTCCAACGAAAAGAAGCGAAATGGGAGCTGGGTTTCTGGATGTCTATGAAATAACATGGAAGGGTCAAAAGAAACCGATTGTTCTCTATGTAAATATTTATGAAAAGGGAGCCTTAATGGTACCTATGGGCCTTAGTTTAAAAAAGTTTTAAATATAACAGCTATTGCCCTAGCCCTGATAGAAGCGATATCCTTACTGGTTTTTCTTTAAAAACAGTAAGATACAAGCGAATAGCAGGAAATAGCTTCTTAAAAAAGAAATAAAATCTAAAAATAAGTTGCAAATCATAACTATCTTTGCACTTTCAAAAAACTATTATGAACATACAAGATATTCCTCAAATTAAACATACAGATAGCGGCAACTTTTTTTTACTGGCTGGGCCTTGCGCCATAGAAGGTGAAGAAATGGCGATGCGTATTGCTGAAAAATTAATTGGCATCACTGACAAATTACAAATTCCTTACGTTTTTAAGGGTTCGTTTAAAAAAGCGAATCGTTCAAGAATTGACAGTTTTTCAGGAATTGGTGATGAAAAAGCTTTGAAAATTCTTAGAAAAGTGTCGGAAACTTTTGGGGTTCCTACCGTAACTGACATTCACACGAATGAAGATGCAGATATGGCCGCACAATACGTAGATATACTTCAAATTCCTGCTTTTTTGGTTCGTCAAACTGATTTAGTTGTGGCTGCAGCCAATACAGGAAGAGTGGTAAACCTAAAAAAGGGGCAATTTATGAGTCCTGAAAGTATGAAACATGCCGTACAAAAGGTATTGGATTGTAACAACGGAAATGTAATGGTAACAGATCGTGGAACTATGTTTGGTTACCAAGATATGATCGTTGATTTCCGAGGAATTCCTACGATGCAACAATATGCAACTACCGTGCTGGATGTAACACATTCATTACAACAGCCTAATCAAACGGCTGGTGTAACGGGAGGACGACCAGATATGATTGAAACAATTGCCAAAGCTGGGATTGCAGTAGGCGTTGATGGAATTTTCATAGAAACTCATTTTGATCCGGCTAATGCCAAAAGTGATGGTGCAAATATGTTACATTTGGATTATTTTGAGGCCTTAATGACTAAACTTGTGGCTATTAGACAAACGGTTAATACCTTTTAATTTTTCAAATTGCCTGAAAGTAAGTAAAGTACATAGTAGTTCTTTATTCAAATAAAGAATAGTACTACTGAATTTTAAAAATTCGGGAGTTATAAATAGTAAAAAAGGAGATTGTCTTTGAGAGACAATCTCCTTTTTCCATTCTAAAAAGAAATGGTAGAGCAAATTATAATTCATTATCATAGTTTTAGCTCTGTCAGTATGCTATCTAATAATTTATGGTTACTTTAGTAATTCAATTCTAAAACTGGCCTTTGCTATCGACTAGGCGTTATTACTATGAGAATGGAGAAAATGAACCGCGAAAATGAAGATGTTATTAATGATAATTATAATAGTTTCGAGAACTTCGAGAAATTTTTTGATTTGTCACCCGACTTACTTTGTGTAGCGGGCTATGATGGCTATTTGAGAAAAGTAAACCCAGCAGTTTCAAAATTACTTGGCTATTCGAATGAAGAACTATTGTCTAAACCAATAAATGAATTTGTTTATCATGATGACCGTAACAATACATCGACCGCTAGAAATGAGCTTAGAAATCAGATTTCTTTATTTAATTTCGAAAATCGTTACGTGACTAAAAGCGGTACCGTTGTATGGCTTTTATGGACTTCCTTACCAATAGAAAGTGATAAAGTAGTATATGCGATTGCAAAAAACATCACCTATAAGAAAGAACTTGAAGAGGAACGAAATATACATTTAGCTGAGCTGACAAAAATAAATCACGAATTCAAACAACTAACTTATTCAACGGCTCACGATATCAAGTCTCCTGTTAATAATATGCTTGCCGTTTTTGAACTTTTAGATCTTTCTACAATTAAAGATGCAGAAACACTTGAATTTATTTCGATTCTAAAATCTTCAACAGAAGGTTTAAGACAGACGCTGAATGAATACATCGCAATTTTAGACCAAAATAATAAGATCAATTCCCATCTCGAAGAATTGAATTTAAATACTACCTTAAATGAAATACTAATTTCCATAAATTCAATTATCAATAATTCAAATGCGATAATTAATGTGGATTTTTCAGAACTTGAAACTATTATTTTCAACAGAGGCTATTTGAAAAGTATCTTTCTTAATTTACTTACAAATGCAATAAAATATTCTAAGACTGATTGCGTACCAATAATTTCCATTTATTCAAAAATTGTCGATGGAAACAAGCAATTAATTATTTCTGATAATGGAATTGGGTTTGATATGGACAAGGTAAAAGATAAAATTTTCGGGCTACATCAAAAATTTAATAATAATCTTGACAGCCAAGGTATTGGGCTTTATTTAGTTTACAACCATATTACTAGTCTTGGCGGTCATATCGTAGTCGAAAGTAAAAAAAATGAAGGCGCTAAATTTATTATCTCATTTAAGAATTAAAATAAAAATACGGGATTAAGTGTTAGCCTTGAATTATCAGAAGTGGAATAGTGATGCTATAGAAACTAATATTTGTTTAATTTTAAAACTCTTATGATAGAAATTCCGAAAATACCAAATCAACTCACCAAGAACGGTAAATTTTCAGTACTTGAAATACTACAATACATCGTATTGATTTGTTTTATACTTTATTACGGAAGAACACTTTTCATTCCCCTTAGTTTTGCAGTACTGATTAGTTTTATTCTTTTTCCAGTTTGTAAATGGATGGAAAGCAAAGGAATCAACAAAATGGGTGCTATTATTAGCTCTCTTTTAATCGTCATCTCATTCATTGGGATCATAGTATATTTACTTATTCTTCAAATTAATGAGTTCTCCCATGAATGGAGCCTTTTTAGTAAAAAGCTTGTGGAAGCTTTGAATCAAATCAGTGTTTTTATTGCTGAACGATTTGAAATAAGTACAGCAGAACAAGTTGCCTTTTTAAAAAATGCTATTAATAACTCAGGTACACAGGCATTTTCACTGGTTCGAAGTTCATTATATTCGCTCTCAGAATCCCTGTTTTTTCTTTTAATCATCCCTGTTTTTTCAGCACTAATTCTTTATTATCGTAGGATATTAGCAAAGGTATTGTATCAAATTTTTCCAGCCGACAAAAAGGAAACAGTTCATGAAGTTCTGATTGAAACGATAAGTGCCTACTATAATTTTATCAAAGGAATGTTAGTAGTCTATATCATTGTGGGACTTTTAAATAGTATTGGACTTCTCATTGTTGGCGTGCCCCATCCTTTTATGTTTGGTTTTATCGCTTCCATACTTACCTTTATTCCTTACATAGGAATCATGATATCTTCTCTTTTACCAATTGCTGTTTCCTGGATAACATTTAATTCGATTTGGTATCCAGTAGGTGTCATTGTGGTTTTTTCAATTGTCCAAGCTTTGGAAGCATATGTAATATTTCCCTTAGCAGTTGGGCGTAGATTAAAAATTAATACCTTGGTTATTATCATAATGATCACTGCAGGAGGGATTTTATGGGGTGCTGCTGGAATGATTCTATTCATCCCATTCGCAAGTATCGCTAAACTAATTGCTGATCGTACAGAAAGCTTAAAAACCTTATCGATACTATTGGGAGAAGGTGAAGATGAAGACGAAATTAAAACGGAGCCTTAATTCTATCACCTTTACTCTAGGTCTATTTCAAATATTTTAGAAGTACAGGCTCTTTCTGCAAAATTTACACCTTCATTAAAATAATAAAGCCACAAGAATTACTCTTGTGGCTTTTGGTACAAACAAAGAAATATAACTATTTTAAAATTCCGTTTTGGTCAATTAAGTACATCAATGAAGCCATTGTTCCAGCTCCCAGCTCTAGCTCTCTCTTGTCAACAGCATCAAATTTATCATTAGCGGCATGATGATAGTCAAAATAGCGTTGTGAATCTGGCTTTAAACCTGCTTTAACGATGTTTGTAGAGGTTAATGGCCCAATATCAGAACCACTATGCCCTTCTACAAAACTGTGTATTAAATAGGGTTCAAATAATTTTGAAAAACTGCTTATTTTTTGAAAATTAGCTTCATTGCATTCTAAAGAAAATCCTCTTGGACTAAATCCACCCGAATCACTTTCTAAAGCAAATATGTGGTTTTCATTATTAGCTTGAGCCAATTCCTCATATTTATTACCGCCTCTTAAACCATTCTCTTCATTCATAAAAAGAACAACTCTAATTGTGTTTTTGGGTTTATATCCTATGTTTTTAAAAATATTCACCACTTCCATACTTTGCACGACTCCTGCCCCATCGTCATGAGAACCATCAGCAAGATCCCAAGAATCTAAATGTCCGCCTACAACCATAATGTTTTCTGGATTTTCAGATCCTTTTAATTCCCCAACAACATTATACGACAGTACATCGTCAAATTGCTGACAAGATTGTTTGAAATAGAAAGTCAATTTAGGATTGTTTTTTAAACTCTTGCTTAATAACTCGGCACCATTAGTACTAATAGCCGCTGTAGGAATATATTGTGATTTAGGAAGGTTACCGTAACTTTGTGCTCCCGTATGAGGAAAATCATCTAATCTTAGGTTCATAGAACGTACAATAGTTCCAACAGCTCCAAGTTCTGCAGCTTTTTGAGCACCAGCATATCGTTGATCAACTGCACCCGAGTACGCATGAAACGATTCTATTTGTTCGTTCTCCATAGGGCGGTTATAAAAAACAATTTTGCCTTTAATTTTATCTTTACCTAAAGCAGTTAGTTCTTCAAAACTTTTTACTTCAACCACTTCTGCTGTCAAACCATTTTTGGCTGTAGCTATTGATCCACCTAAAGCACAAATAGGAACCGAAACTTTATTTTTATTATCAAGGATATACGCAGTTTCTTTTTCTCCACGTACCCATTTTGGCACCATTACTTCTTGGAGAAATACGCGGTCAAAACCTAACTTTTCCATTTCAGCTTTTGTGTATACAACCGCTTTCTCCGCTCCGGCTGACCCCGATAAACGCGAACCTATTTTATTAGATAAATCATCCAACCAAGCATAACATTTAGAATTTGTTAATGCTGACTTGTAAATATCCTTCATCGTTTGCTCATCACTTTTTTGTGCATATATAGCTGAACTCCCTATGAATAATAGGGTTAATAACGTTTTTTTTATCATAATAATATATAATTGTAAGTATTCAAAAATACATTTTAAAAATTAAATATCCCACACCTTTATTTAAAGTTGCAGGATATAATAATTATTTAATAGGTTCAAAACTTATCGCAGTTCCACCTCCTGGTGCCAAATTCAAATTAACTTTTGATTTGTTTGTTACTACTATCGTTTTGATTTTATAAGCGATAGGATTTTTTTGCCAATCGGCATCGTTAGCATCTTCATAGATTGTTGCTTTGTATTTTTGTCCTTTAGTCAAGAAATCCAATTTAATTTCAGATTTTCTGGCGTTCTCATCTGTAATAGCTCCTAAGAACCAAGACTCTTCTCCTTTGGTTTTTCTTGCTACGGTTAAATAATCTCCAGGCTCAGCTTCAAGATAGACACTTTCATCCCAGTCTACAGCCACATCTTTGATGAACTGAAAAGCATCCATGTATTTCTCATAGTTTTCAGGTAAATCAGCTGCCATTTGTAATGGAGAGTACATCGTAACGTACAAAGCTAATTGTTTTGCTAATGTTGTATGAACCTGCTCCGTTTTGCTTTTATCATAATAGCTCATTTTGATCTCAAAGATTCCTGGCGTATAATCCATGGGCCCTCCTAATTGTCTTGTAAAAGGTAAAATAGTTTCGTGCATTGGAGGATTACCTTTACTCCAAGCGTTGAATTCATTTCCACGAGCAGCTTCGGCAGCAATGTAATTAGGATATGTCCTTCCATAACCTGTAGGTCTTGAAGACTCGTGCGAATTCAACATCAATTTATTATCAGCCATTCGTCTGGCAACAAAGTTAAAATGATTAACCATTGTTTGTCCGTCATGAAACTCACCACGCGGAATTATTTTCCCCACATAACCCGTTTTTACAGCTGGATAATCATACTTTTTCATTACGTCCATTGCACGATCTAAATGTCTTTCATAATTAGCAACAGAGCCCGAGGTCTCGTGATGCATAATCATTTTTACGTTTTTAGATTTGGCATAAGCCGAAATAGCTGTGATATCAAAATCAGGATAAGGAGTTGTAAAATCAAAAACTTCTTCTTTCCAATTTCCAAACCAGTCTTCCCATCCTACGTTCCAACCTTCAACTAAAACTCCGTCAAAACCGTTTTTGGCAGCAAAATCAATATATCTCTTTGTGTTTTCGGTAGTTGCTCCATGTTTTCCTGAAGGTATTAACTCTTGTGTCAATGAATTTTGTGCATTTTGCGAACCTGCAAAATCCCAAGTTGATTTCCCAACGTGCATTTCCCACCAGATTCCTACATATTTCATTGGTTTAATCCATGAAGTATCTTCAATTTTGGACGGTTCATTCAAGTTTAAAATCATTTTAGAACCTACGATATCCCTCGCGTCATCACTAATCATAATAGTTCTCCAAGGCGATACACAAGGAGTTTGTAGGTAGACTTTATCGCCAATTGCATTGGGAACTAACTGTGCATTTAATTTATAGTTTTTTACATCAACATTCAAATGCATTACAGGATAGTTCACCACTGCTGCTTCAAAAATATTAACGTATAATCCTGCAGCAGATTTCATCATTAATGGCGACTGAACGATGTATTTTCCTGGAATTGATTTCACTCCTATCCCATTATTCATGTCTATTTTAGAATTGTCTATTTCTGACAGCTTTGTCTCATTATACTCATATTCATTACTGTCAAAATCACCAGGGATCCAGAATGTTTTATAATTGTCAGTTAAGTTAAACTGCGTTACTTCGTCAGAAATAATAAAGTAATTAAGTTCTGATTGTTTTGGGAAATCATATCTAAAAGCAACACCTTCATCAAAAACTCTAAAAATGATATTCATTTTTACGTTTGTTTCATTTTGAATAAGTGAAACCTTTAATTCGTTATAATGATTAACAATAGAAGATTGCTCTCCTAAGACTGGTTTCCAAGTCTCATTAAAACTAGTAATTTCAGTTCCTTCTATCTTAAATCTAGCGTCTAGAGTAGGCTTTTCTTTTAATTTAATTCCCATTGCACTTTCTAATACAACAGCTTTGTTTTTATAATTTACGGCATAGGTAGGTTGGCCATTTGCTTTAAGATTAAAGTCTAAAATAATATTTTTTGAAGGAGAGGCTACACTTTGCGCTTGAAGCATGCTCAAGGCAAAAAACAGTATAGCTGATAAAAAATGTTTCATGTTTTTATTGTTTTTTGTTTTTAGTACAGCTAAAATACTAAAACCATATTTAATATCCTTTTAAGCCTTCCCGTAATTAGGTGTTACATTAAAAAAACCCTTCGATAAGAACCCTACCGAAGGGCAAACCAAGTTAAAATAAAAACCAAACTATTTATTCAACTCAAAACCAACTTTATTATCTGTATTAGAACTTCCTCCTATGTAAACTTCAAATTGTCCAGCCTCAGCAACAAATTGCAAATCAGAATTATAAAACTTCAACTCTTCAATAGAAATCTCAAAAGTCACTGTCTTTTTCTCTCCTTTTTTTAGCGCAATTTTCTGAAATCCTTTTAACTCTTTTAAAGGTCTAGTTACCGATCCTACTAAGTCTCTTATATACAGTTGAACGACTTCTTTTCCGTCAAAAGTTCCTGTATTCGTTACGTCAACGCTTACATTTACTTTTCCACTGAAGCTCATCTTATCAGATGAGATTTTTAAATTTGAATAGTCAAACGTAGTGTAACTCAATCCAAAACCAAAAGGATATAAAGGTTCATTTCTCTCATCTATGTAGTTAGACTTAAATTTTTCAAATTTTCCTTCTTGGTTACCAAGTGGTCTTCCTGTATTTTTATGACTGTAATAAATAGGTACTTGCCCTACACTTCTTGGAAAAGTAGTCGTCAATTTTCCCGAAGGGTTTTCATTACCAAATATAACATCGGCTATTGCACTTCCAGCTTCGCTACCTGCAAACCAAGTATTCAAAATTGCTGGTACTGTTTCGTTTTCCTCAACTAAAACTAAAGGACGCCCAGTAAATAAAACCAATACTACTGGTTTTCCCGTTTTTAATAATGCTTGCAATAAATCTTTTTGTGCTTGAGGTATTTCCAGATTGGTTCTGCTGCTGCTTTCCCCACTCATCTCTGCAGATTCTCCAAGTGCTGCTAAAATTACATCTGATTGATTCGCAATTTTTAAGGCTTCAGCTAATAAGTCCGCTGAAGTCCTAGTATCACGATGCAATGTTTTCCCGAACATAGTCGCTTTTTCTTCAAAAGCGGCATCATAATCCAGGTTACTTCCTTTGGCGTAAAGCACATTAGCCCCACTTCCTGCTACCTCCTTTATTCCTGCAATTAGCGAAATAGATTTATCCATGTTTGTTGCAACACTCCAAGTTCCCGCCATATTTTCTTTGGCATCAGCCAATGGTCCGATAACTGCAATTGTTCCTGATTTTTTTAAAGGTAAAAATTGCTTTTCGTTTTTAAGCAACACTAAAGATTGTGATGCGATTTCTCTCGCTTCTAAACGATTTGAGCTAGTAAAAATTTCACTTTTGGCTCTTTTTACATCACAATATTTATACGGATCTTGGAATAAACCTAAGTCATATTTGGCATTCAAAATAAGACGAACCGCATTATCGATTTGTTCTACAGTCACCTTATTTTCTGCCAAAGATTTCTTCAAGGTGGTCAAGAAACCTTCTCCTACCATATCCATTTCAATTCCAGCATTTAATGCCAAAGCAGATACCGTTTGTAAATCGCCCATTCCGTGCGCCATCATTTCAGGAATTCCTGTATAATCTGTTACCACAAAGCCTTTAAAGCCCCATTGGTTTCTTAAGACCTCTGTCATTAACCATTTGTTTCCAGTTGCGGGAATTCCATCAACTTCGTTGAACGAAGCCATTACAGAACCAGCACCTGCATCAACAGCTGCTTTATAAGGAGGGAAATAATCATTGTACATTTTTATTCTACTCATATCCACAGTATTGTAATCGCGACCTGCTTCTGATGCTCCATACAATGCAAAATGTTTAACACATGACAGTATGGAATTATTTTTAGATAAATCATCTTGTTGGTAGCCGTTGACCATTGCTTTGGCTATCTGACTTCCTAAAAAAGCATCTTCACCTGAACCTTCAGAAATTCTTCCCCAACGTGGGTCACGAGAGATATCAACCATAGGAGAAAATGTCCAGTTGATTCCGTCAGCACTGGCTTCTTGAGCTGCAATTTGTGCACTGCGCTCAATTAATTTCATATCCCAAGTACAAGATAATCCAAGCGGAATAGGAAATGTAGTTTCATAACCGTGAATTACATCCATACCAAAAAGCAATGGAATTTTTAATCGGCTTTTTTCAACGGCAATCTTCTGTACTTCTCTAATCTTCTCAGCCGACTTAATATTAAACAAACCGCCTACTTTACCTTCTTCGATATTTTTAGCCACATTAGAACTGTTAGCAGCTCCTGTGGTGATATCTCCAGATGTAGGTAAATTTAATTGTCCAATTTTTTCATCCAATGTCATTCGTGCCATTAAATCGGCAACAAACTCTGATTTTGCTTTAATTGCAACTGCTTTCTTTGACGCTTTTTTTTGGCTGTAGCCAAATAGAGAAAAGCATAAAAACGCTATAATTAATTTATTATTCATTTTTTTGTTTTTTTGTTTGATGGAACATCCAATCGTAAATTTCTTTGTTATCGTATACTCGCGTCCAACTATCATGATTTGCATTGTCAAAAATGGTCAGTTCAATATTACTATTGCAAGGTTTAAGCTTTTTGTAAATAGCAATCGAATAATTAACATCTACAACATCATCTACTAAGCCATGAAAAATTCTAATGGGAAGCGATGCTATTTTACAATTTTCGATCATTGGAACACGATCTACAAATCCTGCAATAGGTACTAAAGCAGCAAACATTTCTGGATGTGCAAAAGCTAAATTCCATGCTCCCCAGCCTCCCATGCTTAATCCAGTTAGATAAATTCTATTGGAATCAATATTATTCTCTTTTTGGATTTTTAAAATCAATTGGTACAATACTTCAGAATCCCAATATTCATTTTCTGGACATTGTGGAGCTAAAACATAAGCGTCTAAGGAATTTGACTTTAAATATTTAAAAGGACCATGTACTTTTACTTTCTCTATATCAGTCCCTTTTTCACCAGAACCATGAAGAAAAATCAGTAATGGTTTCTTTTCTTTACTACTTTTAGGTACATGCAATGCATAATTTAGTTCGTGGGTTGTAACGATTTCCGTTTTTATTTTTCCTGTAACATCAGTTTGAGCAAATGAAAACAATGTGGTTAAAAACGTTATTGCTAAAAATAAATATTTATTCATTTCTTAAAAATTATATTTCCCAGAATGGAATCCCAATTTTACTAAACCTGGTTTTACTTCTGGAGCGTTCATAAATAATTTCCATAATAAACCTGTACGGTAGTTTTCAATCATAGGGACAATCGTACCCTGATCAATAGCCAAATATCTCGGAGTAACCCAGTTATAATGAGGTGAAAAAGCATCATAAGGTCCTGCTATTCCCACATATTCTGATTTTTTTTCATCATATAAATAATGTAAGAATTTCAATGATTCTGCTGGTGTAAATGGAAATGAGGACAAGGCTGCAGTGGGCGAAATAACACCTAAATCGTTATTCGGCTGGTGTGCTGCATATCCTGTAGTACCGTCACTGTTTCTACTATAACTTGCTGTCAAACCCCAAACCTTATCTGAATACCCTTTCCATTGTTTTGGATTAGCAATACTATACTGATTCATGATTTTAGCGTGATTTTGTGTTAATGCCCAATAATCAGCATATTGATCTTTTAGATTAGAAGGATCCAAACCTAAATAGGAATAATGAGACCAAAACATTGGCCCTACATTTCCGCTAGCTCCATTATAATTCAATACAACTGGAATTCCATATTGAGCGGCTCCACTAACAATTGAACCATTTCTAGCCCATGCTTTGTGGTATGCAGTTGCAGATATTGGGTGTGTAGGCGATGAAACAGCCATTACATAGGTAATTAAACATTCATTATATCCTTCTAATTTGAAGTTCATTTCCCAACCGTAATTAGGAGACCAATGCCAGTATAAGGCTTCTTCTCCTTTAGTATACCAATCCCATTCTACCCCTTTCCAAAGCTCATCTGCCTTAGCAGCTAATGCCTTTTCTTCGGTGCTTCCATTTTTAAAATATTCTCTTACGGTCAATAATCCTTGACATAGGAATGAAGTTTCTACTAAATCTCCCCCATTATCTTTTGTGCCAAAAGGGATTACTTTACCATCATTACCATTAATCCAGTGGGACCATGCACCATGAAAACGATCTGCTTTCTCAAGAAAATTCATTGCCGTTGTCAGGCGGGAAACGGCTTCTGCTCTAGGAACAAAACCTCTATCAACACCTGCAATAATTGTCATTAAACCAAAACCAGCTCCGCCTGTTGTAACAATATTAGACTCAAATCCGGGATCAGTTGTATAGTAGCGTTCTCTGGCTAACTTCGAGTTGGATTCAGCATATTCCCAAAAATATTTTAATGCATCTTTTTGAACTTGGTCCAGTGCTTCAGTGTCTGTCAATGGACTAACAGTTGCATCTGGAGTAGTAGGTAGTGGTGTACCCCCACTTGTCCCTTTTTCATCAGATGATGATGAACAAGAGTTAAAGAGACTAATTACTAACAAGCATATTGAAATTTTCATTTTCATAAAATAATATTGTTTATAATTTAAGAGCTAGTTTTTTAAGGACTAGCTCTTACAATTTTTACCTATTGTCTTTTTCTAACTTATATAGTGCCACCACTTCATTGTCAGAAAGTACTGTGTTGTAAATTCTAAACTCGTCCATTAACCCAGTATAATTTAACATCCATCCATCAGCAGCACCCCAAGGAGCTCCTAAATGTTGCTGAAAACCTCCAATAATGAATTTAGAAACATTTGAATTTGCCAATTCTCCATATCCAACTCCTCCCGCAAGAGGATCGCTAGCGTAGCGCTTTGCTAATGAAGCTGGTAGATCAAGCTTTTTTCCATCGATATACATGCTATAAGTGGAACTAGTTCCATTATACATCCAAACAACATGCTTCCATGATCCAAACATATTAGGCAAAAGATTAGCACCAGTATGCTCTATAAACTGACCAGACCATGGAATACTAGGCGTTACGTCCTTTTGAATGTGATTTTTCATCAACATTGTAGTAGCAGGTCCTGTACCTTCAACCAGAGTGAAGATGTTACCCCAAAAATCAGTGGTTTTTGGTAACATAAATAAAGATTGTGCTCCTCCAGTATGTGGATTGGTATTAATCCACATAGAAACGGTAATACTTTTCACTCCTACTAAGGAATTTGCTACTGTACTATAAGCAATAAAAGAGCTTGAAGATCCTTTATAAGCCTGCCCTTTAATTCCGGGTGCATAGGTTACAGCGGTACCAACCCCGCCACTTATTCCGTTTTTTGAATCAGCAACGCTATTTTCAAAACTTACTTTAGTAATTAAATTACTTGGAGCAATGTCATCTGAATTATCGTATCCACCAATGGATTCATATGGAATTGGACTGTTTACTTTGTCAATACTATCCTCATTACAGCTTATGAAAAACTGTGAAACCAGAACAGAAGCAAATAAGCCTATATATTTTTTTATTTTCATCTTTACTGTTTTTTTAAATTAATACCCTAAATTTTGTGTAGACAATCCGTTTGCCTGTGTAATGAAAGCCTGTGGCAATGGAAACACTTCATGTTTTCCAGCAACAAATGTTTTTCCGTCAATAGCAAATGCAGCAACGGCTTGTCCTGTTCTTACTAAATCAAAAAAGCGATCGTGCTCAAAAGCCATTTCTACTCTTCTTTCTTTCCATATAGCAATTCTTACATCTGCTTTTGAAGCCGCAGTAGTATTTCCTAATTCAGCTCTTTTTCTTATTTGGTTTAATAGAAGAATGGCAGCAGGAGTTTGATCTAATTCATTTAATGCTTCTGCCTTCATTAATACTACTTCAGCATATCTCAAATACTTAATATTAATATCTGATTCCCAAGCATCAGTATAAGCAGAAGAATAAGCCTTATAATTGTATCTAGGATTTTCAACAGTTGTTGGTACTATTCTACCATCATATAAAGTTGTTCCCGCAAAAATAATAGTTGCATTTTTTCTAACATCGCCCAGCTCATAAGCATTTACTAAACTTTGAGAAGGTGTATTGAAACCCCATCCCCAACCTCCGGCACCACGAGCACCTTGTGTGGCAGAGTATCCCTGAATTCCTTTAGCTGGAACTGAACCAGTACCTTGAATTTCAAAAATTGATTCTGCATCGTTCTCACCTGCTAGTCTAAACATAGAGGCATAATTAGAAACGATAGAATATCCTGTAACCAAATTACAGTTGTCTACTACTTTCTGCCACTTCTTTTGATATAGATTCACTTTTGCTAATAAAGCATAAGCTGCACCTTTTGAAGCTCTTCCTTTTTCTGATGCAGCATATTCTGATTTATTAGGCAATGCAGCAATAGCATCAGCTAAATCACTTTCGATAAAAACATATACTTCAGCAGTTGTTTTACGTGTCAATTGCATTATTCTATCTTCATCAGAAGAAGGGTTTGGCAAATGATCAATAATAGGAACTCCTCCGTATGTTTTAACCAAAGTAAAGTACATAAAAGCTCTTAAGAATTTGGCTTCAGCTAACAATCTAGTACGTAAAGCTGGATTTGCTTTATCTAATTGTGGTACAATATTTAATGCTTGATTACATCTATTTATACCTTCATAATTAGCCGAAAAAATCTCACTAGTCGATGGACTTGAAGCATTATAAGTCAGTGCATCCATAACATCTTTATCAGAACCTGTATCGCCTGGAGAAGATCCTTTATCTGCATCATCAGAAGCGATACTTGACACTCCTATCCAAGAAAATGATGTCATATTCCACTCTAAAAATTTACTGTAGACTGCAGTAACAAAAGTCGTCGCTCCTTCGTCATTATTAAATAAGGCAATATCTTTTGTCGAGATAGATTCAGTTTGATCAACATCTAAATAATCGTTTGAACATCCAGAAAAAAAGTAGACGGATAAAACAAACATTGATATATATATCTTTTTCATTATATTAAAATTTTAAATTAGCACCAATAACGAGCGATCTTAAAGTTGGGTAGGCATCTAGCTCAATACCTTGACTACCATAAGGATCTCCATTACCATTTAACTCTGGAGAAAAACCTGAGAACTTTTGTGTAATAAATGGATTTATAGCATTTACATATATTCGACAATAGTTTAAGAAGCTATTCTCAGCCAAAGGAAGTTTGTATCCCAAACTAATATTATTTACTCTGAAGAAATCTCCAGATTCTAAATAATAAGTTGAGGCAACTGGAACCTGATTAAATGGAGCTGGATTTGAAGCCGAAGTGTTATTTAAAGTCCAAAAATTTGTAGCTACAGATTCTTCTATATTTTCCCCTGAAAAACGTTGTGCTTTTTTACCATTGTACACTTTTGCTCCAGAAGTTCCATATCCGTCAACTGATAGGTCAAAGTTTCTATAGTTTGCACCTAAAGTAACTCCGTAAGTCGAACTAGGTAAAATAGAACCCGTATATTTTTTATCTTTATTAGCATCTAATGCATCTTGGAATACCGTGGTACCAGCTGCAGTGTAATACAACATTTTACCATTTTCAGGATCAAAACCAGCATATTCATACATGTAAAAACTGCCTAATGGTTTTCCTATAGAGGTATTGTCTAGTAATTTTGTCCACTGTCCATTTCCTAAACCTCCACCATTAATTGGGGCGAGAGTAGCATCTTTAAGACTTTTTAATTCATTTGTATTATTTGAGAAGTTACCTCCAACCCAGTAGCTCAAATTATCAGTAATTTTATCGTCCCAACGCAAAGCAACTTCGTATCCTTTATTTGAAACTTCTCCAACATGGGCTGGCGAGGAATTACTTATCCCAGATGTGATATAAGGTTTTGTATTTAGAATAACATTTGTTGTTGTTTTATCATAAACATCAAACGATCCTTTTAACCTACTATCTAGTAATTCAAAATCCAAACCTGCTGATGCCTCTTCAGTTATTTCCCATGACAAACTTGGATCAACTTGAGAGTTAATTGTAGTTCCTTGATACAATATGGAACCGCCTAAATAACTACTTAATCCTGAAGAATAAGCCTGATTATTAAGAGGTACATTTTGGTTTCCTAATTTACCCCAACCTCCTCTTAATTTTAATAAATTGATTCCTTTTACATTAGCCATGAAATCTTCTTTACTCACAACCCATCCTAAACCAAAGGCAGGAAAAGTTCCCCAACGATAATCTTTACCAAAATTAGAAGAACCATCACGTCTAATTGTCCCAGTAATCAAGTATCTGTCCATCAATTTATATTGAAAACGACCAAAATAAGAAGCGAGTTTAGTTTCATTAAAAACTTCGTCAGTGTAATTTGTAACATTCCCTACTTCATTAACACCACTTAGAGACCAATAATTAGAATCTTCATTTACATTTTTTCTTGATATTGTTAATTGTTCTCGTGCTCCTTTAATTGAAGTTTCAATCCCTCCTGTTAATTCAATATCATGAATATCACCAAATACTTCATTGTATGTAACGTAATTTGATAGATTCCAATTGAAATATTGGTTTCTACCTTTGGTCAATAAGTTTACATTGGCAGTGGTACTGTACTGAGATTCGGTTCTGCTAGGATCAGCAGCTAACCAAATGTTTTTTGTATCTTCAAAATTATAATTCTTCCAAGTATAATATTCACCGTTAAATTGAGAGGTAAATTTTAATGATTTTAAAATTTCATAATCTAATTTTAAACCTCCTTGTAATATTATACTTTTTTGTTCTTCATCAAAGAAATCTAATTGCGCAACTGGATTACCTACATTGTTAAAAGAAGATCCAGTAGTTCCTGCAAAACCATCATTTCCAACAAATGACACACCATATTGTCCAGTTGAGAAACGAACCGGGATAATTGGTGATTGCTTGTAAGCATTTGTAAATGCACTTAAAGGTTTTGGATTTGAATTAGTTAAACCAAAGCTAAAGTTTTGATTTAACGTCAGTTTTTTAGAAATTTTGTATTCGTTATTATTTCTAAATGTAGTTCGATTATAATCCAATCCATTTAGAACCGCTTTCTCTTGATAATTTCCTAAACTGAAAAAATATTTTATATTTTCTGTTGATCCAGAAACGGAAATATTATTTTGAGTATACGATCCTGTTCTAGTAATGGCATCAAACCAATCTGTGTTCACAGGTTGATCTTGCGAAAAAGTTGTTGTTTGTAAAGCTGAATTTGAATAATAAGAATATTTATTACTTCCAGCCATTTTTACTTTCTTCAACGGCTCTCTAAAACCTACAAAACTTTCAACTTCAACGGTAACACCGTCACCTTTACCTTTTTTAGTCGTAATGATGATTACCCCATTTGCAGCTCTAGTACCGTAAATTGCTAATGCCGAAGCATCTTTTAAGATTTCATAAGAAGTAATATCATTTGTATTAATATTATTGATATTCTCTGTAGGCATTCCGTCCACAATATACAACGGAGTTCTACCTCCTAATGCAGTTCCTAAACCTCTAATAATAACCGAAGGGCTACTTCCAGGTAAATCGGATGATACTACTTGTACTCCTGCAGCTTTTCCTTGAATGGCTTGAGAAGCATTCAAAACTTTAGTTCTAGAAATCTCTTCTGCTTTTAATGACGTAATTGCAGTTGTATTATCAATTTTTTTTCTAGTACCGTAACCAATAATAACGACTTCCCTCAATGCTGTATCCTCAGATTCTAACATTGTTATGTTCATTGGATTTACCGTAGCTTTCACTGAAACCGCTTCAAATCCCAACATGCTTACTTTTAACACATCACCTACACTGGCATTGATATTAAAATTTCCGTCAAAATCAGTATCAGCATTTGAACTTGGAGAAACCACAATGGCTCCTGGTATTCCAATTCCATTTTTATCCAATACTTTTCCTTTAATTACTTGACCAGACATATATGCCGGAAGTAGAATGAGTGCTAAAAAGCTAAATATAAAATTTCTCATGTATTAATAATTTGTTAAAGTTAGTTGAGCCAAATTAGCTAATTACAACGTTATAGTAACAATATCTGAATTACTACATAGATACATCACAGCAGCAGAGGTCCTATATAAATCAATCTTTTAAAGGTATTAAGAGTAGTAACAAGGCGTTACATTACATCACTATGATGTAGTAATGATGTATTGTAATTCTGTTAAAAATTACCCTAAAAAATATATTATATGTAAAAATTAAATAGTTTTTATATTGATAATAAAAACTTAGAAAGATTATCATCCTGTACAAGCTGTAATTTCTTTCTTAACCTATAGCGATGTAGTTCTACTCCTCGAAAAGAAATATTCATCATTGGTGCAATTTCTTTAGAGGTAAGGTTCATCTTTAAATAGATACACAACTTTATATCCTTAGGAGTAAGATTTGGAAACTTCTTGGAAAGCGTAATTATAAATTCGTTGTGGATTTGATTCAAATTGGTTTCAAAAGTCTCCCACTCATGCTTATTGATCGCATTGATTTTTATAGTCTTATTTATTTCACTCTTCAGTTTGTTTAGATCAGTTTCCGAATCTAAAATTCCTTGGATACTTTCTATCATTTCACTTTGTTTAGCAATGGACAGCGATTTACCAGTCACCTCAGACGATTTAGATTGCAACTCTAGTTCTAAAATGTGTTTTTCATATTCTTGACTGTTCAATTCATTCTCCGCTTTTAATTCAATTTCCAAAATTTTCTTCTGGTGTTTCAATTCTTCTTCTCGAAGTTCGAGTTTTTGAATGTAGCGCATTTTATTCCATCTATAATACACAAATGATACACTTGCTATTACGACCACATACATCAGCATCATCCAAAAAGAAAAAAACCATGGTTGTGCGACATAAAAATTAAAACTTGAAACTTCATTAAAATGTACCCCATCGTGATTGTAGACCCTAAGGGTATGACTGCCACTGTCTAAATTATTTAAAATAATCAATCCTCCATTTACCGATGAATAGTTTTCTGCCGCATTTATCTTGTAAAAAAGACTTGGTTTGTTTGATCCATATATTCCTGAAATTACATTTACTTTTAATTCTGAATTATAATTGATTTTAGAATTACCTATGACCAAGTTTTCCTCATTAAAAGCTTCAATCTTTATTTCCGGACTCACTGGCTTCGCATTCTTTAATTGAAGTGATATAAACCCGTCATCCAAATTCAGTAAATAGGTATCGCCATCTTTAAAAATTTTTAAATTATCATTGATAATTTTACCCTTGTAATATTTCTCCTGAATTAAACTTCTAACAAAATTATTTCCTTTAGCATCAACCTGATATAGCAACCCCTCTTGCAACACTATAAAATGGTCTTCGTCTATTTTAACTATATCAGATGTGTTTTCAAAATTAGAGTTAAACAATTCATTTTTTACCAATTGATTCGAAATTGAATTATATGTATACCATTTTTTGTGAATCAGAAAAAGAATTTCATTTCTAAATTCAAATATTTTTACTCCAAAGTCATTAGCATTTTTTTTACCTTTCTGTGTAATATTCTCCACGCTCGTAGTTTCAAAAGCATCATTGTACTTTATTCTATATAAACCTCTATAATTATCCGCAGCCCATATTTCATTTTTTTTATTTTGAGCAACATATTTTATTGGTTTGAGAAGACCTTTCAGCTGAATTCGCTCCGATGAATTTCTGATGTCTTTATAAATATAAATACCACTATAGGTAGCTTGCAAATAAGAATTATCCACATTGCTTTTCACTAAGTTCCAACCTCCATTGATATTGTTTATTTTTAAAAAAATCGCATCCTTATAGATATAAGTTCCTTCATTATGCCCTATGATATACTTATTGCCTATTTTATTGATAATCCAAGCTTGACCTTCTGAGTTTGGTATTAACGACAAATTTTTACTTACATATTTAAATACTCCATGATTTGATGCCATCAAAAAACCTTTGTCGGTTTTAACAACAGAATACACGGACCCTAAAGCGCCACTATTATCATAAAAAATAGCAGTTGGCGAATTAATCTCTATATGGGCGATTCCATTATCTAACCCTAACCACAAGTCATTCTCTTTGTCTAACCCTATGCTTAAAATAGAATTATTCATCAACACATTATTTCGATCAATATTAATATACGAATTCTTGTCAAGATCAAAAATAAAAACACCTCTACTGCCTGTTCCTACTGCTAATTTGTTGTTTTTTAGGAAATGAGCAACATTAATGTTAGCCGTTTTTAAAGTTACATTTAAAGGGTTTGTCCAAGGAGTTAAGATTCCGTTTTCTTCAACATAAACACCATTTTTCTTTGTAAAAAAGTACGTTTTATTTTGAAATTTTTCGATGTCATGAATCACGTTGTTCTCTAAAACGTCCCATCCTATCACTTTTTCAATACGAGAATTGACCATCCTATAAATACCGCTGCTAACGGACGCAATTAGAATTTGATTGTCTATTACATAACAATACGAAATAAGAAAGGATAGTTTTATTTTTTTTACACTACGTCCATCGTATTTGTAAATCGTATTAAAAGATTGGAAATAAATTGCGTCATTAAATTTAAAAATCTTCCATATTTCTTCATTCTCCTTATCGTCAAAAACAGATTTCCCCTTAGAAATTGACACATAATTCATTCTCCCATTTTTACGAATCCAATACCCAAACTCTTTGTAGGATCCTGAATATACCTTATCACCATCTACATATATTGACCTAATAATAGTTTTATTAGGCAACATATTTTTCTCCCATTTTACACCATCATAACGTAGTAAATAGTGATTGTTAGCAAAATACATTGCATCATCACTACCTTGAGCCACATTCCAAATCTGGTTATCTCCCTGATAATCAGATTTACTGTAGTTCTCTACAAAAGGAAGTAACTCCTGTGCATACAATTGAATAGATATAAAAAAGAAAAAAAGTAGTGGTAATGTCTTTGATTTCAATTTGTGGGAAGGTTTTATTTCCAAATATAAACACATTTATTCAATTTAAAGCATAAAAAAGCCTCTCGTTCGAGAGGCTTTAGAATACAATATTATTTTAATTCAAAAGTAAATTATAAACTTGGTTGGCAATTTCTATTTCTTCATTCGTCGGAATCACCATGATCTTTGTTTTCGAATTTAAAGTATTGATTTCCCTTATCTCTTTTGAACGAATATCATTCTTTTCCATGTCTATTTCGATTCCGAAATAATCCATATCCGTACACACTAATTTTCTAATATAAGATGAATTTTCTCCTATTCCTGCAGTGAAAATAATTGCGTCGAGACCATTCATTGCAGCCGCATACGAACCAATATACTTCCTGATTCGATAGGCATTCATAGCCAGTGCTAATTGACAATCAATATTTCCATTTTCAGCATTAGCTTCAATATCTCTCAAATCACTGTATCCAGTAAGTCCCAGCATTCCGCTTTCTTTAAGTAATAAATTATTTACCTCAGTGGCTGTATATCCTAATGTATTTATCAAATAAAATATAAGCGAATGATCAATATCCCCACTTCTTGTTCCCATTATCAACCCATTTGACGGAGAAAAACCCATCGTATGATCAATACTTTTTCCATCTTGAATTGCCGTCATACTGCAGCCGTTTCCGAGGTGAATGCTTATTATTTTTGAACTTTTCTCTAAATATTCTATTGCTTTTTCAGAAACGTATTTGTGACTAGTTCCGTGAAAACCATAAACCCGAATTTTACTTTCTGTCAAAAGACCATTAGGTATAGCGTATTTGTATGCTACGACAGGTATTGTTTGATGAAAAGCGGTATCAAATACTGCTACTTGCTTCGCTGTTGCAAAAATTTCTTCGGCAACATTTATTCCTAGCAAATGCGCTGGATTATGCAATGGCACTAAAATAGAAAGTTCTTTTATTTTTTCTTTAACGTCTATATTGATAATGGTTGTATCTGTAAAATAACTTCCTCCGTGCACCACTCGATGACCCACAGCATTAATTTCTTCCGTAGTTTTAATTACCCCTATATTAACATTCATTAATAATTGAGCAATCTTCTCTAAACCTATTTTATGATCAGCAATTGGTAAAGATTCTTCTAATTTTGTAGTACTAGTGACGTAGGTAAGATTTGAAGTATCTAATCCTATTCTATCAATCATACCGCTACAAATTACTTCCTGAGTAGGCATATTGATTAACTGATATTTTATAGATGAACTACCTGAATTTATAATTATTATTTTCATTGAACTAATATGTTTTTCCTCTCCCCAGCCCTCTCCAAAGGAGAGGGTGACTGGGCGGAGTTTCTTTGTCGTTATTTTTTTAAACTTGAAACTTGAAACTTTTTTCTACAACCCCTGCGCTTGAATTGCTGTAATAACTACCGTGTTAATTATATCATCAACAGTACAACCACGACTTAAATCATTTACAGGTTTGTTTAATCCTTGTAACATTGGTCCTATGGCTAATGCTCCAGTTTCTCTTTGAACTGCTTTGTAGGTGTTATTTCCTGTATTCAAATCAGGAAAAATAAGTACACTTGCTTGTCCTGCCACTTCGGAATTTGGCATTTTACTTTGCCCTATTTCCATATCCACAGCAGCATCGTATTGTATAGGTCCTTCAATTTTTAAATCAGGACGTTTCAATCTAACTATTTCGGTCGCTTTTCTCACTTTGTCTACTTCATCCCCTTTACCGGATGCCCCCGAAGAATAAGACAACATAGCTACTTTTGGCTCTATGCCAAATGCCAAACTAGAATCGGCAGATGAAATAGCTATTTCTGCTAATTGTTCTGCGGTAGGGTTTGGATTAATCGCGCAATCCCCAAAAACAGAAACTCGATCTTCTAAACACATAAAAAATATGGAAGAAACGATACACGTATTTGGCTTAGTTTTTATGAATTGTAATGCAGGTAAAATCGTATGTTGCGTTGTATGTGCGGCTCCAGAAACCATACCGTCTGCATCACCTTTATATACCATCATCGTTCCAAAATAAGAACCGTCTTCCATTAAGTCTTTGGCCATACCCAATGTCACATTTTTATTCTTTCGAAGCTCATAATAGGTGTTTACATAATCTTCATAATTCTCAGACTCAATCGGATTGATAATTTTTACTTTCGAAAAGTCAAAGGCAATACCTAATTCTGCGACCTTACTTTCAATTTGTTTTTTATTTCCAAGAATAGAAATATCAACGACATTCATTGTTAACAATCGTGAGGCCGCAATGAGAATTCTCTCATCATTCCCTTCGGGTAAAACGATATGTTTTCTATGTTTTTTAGCTCTTTTTACCAAGTTGTACTGAAACATTTTAGGTGTCATCCCTTCTGCTTCAAAAGAACTTAATTTTTTAGCTAGGCTATCCAAGTCTACATACTTCTCAAAAGTATTTATTGAGGTCTCTATTTTTTGTTTATTGTCAGCATAAATCTTAGCCTTTATATCTCCTATTTTATTGGTAATACTATAGGTACCACCTTCAACAGATATAATGGGAACAATACTAGTCAACCCTTCGATTAGCTTTAGAATACTGTCATCAGGAACTATATTACCTGTCAAAACGATACCTGAAATACTTGGGTAATTTGCAGATTCATTAGCTTGTAATGCACCCAAAATAATATCAGCACGGTCACCAGGAGTAATCACTAGTGCCTTATCTTTTAGGTGTAACAAGTAGTTGCGCAGCTGCATGGCTCCAACACTAAAATTCCCTATTTCATTATTTAAGAATTCACCACCAAATAATACTTTGGCATCCAGTTCATCCACAATTTCTTTAATCGTTGGATTATTTAAACTAGAAATTATAGGAATAGCATTTACTAAAATTTCTTTCGGTAAACTCGCTCTCAAACCGTCTGTTACTAATTTGATGTTTTCAGGTTGTACTTTATTGGCAATAATTGCAAGTACTTCTACGTCCTTTACTTTAAAGGAATCATAAGCTAAATATAAACTATCTACTAACTCCTCCAAAGTTTTTCCTACACCTGAACCCACAATTATTGTTGGTATCCCTAGATTTTTAGCGATAAGCACATTCATATCGAGTTCGATAACGGTCCCTTCACCGCTAAAACTGGTTCCCTCAACTAAAACAAAATCAAATTGTTCCTCCAGTCGTTTGTATTTATCAATGATCAAATCTAGGACCTCTCCTATTTTACCTTTGTTTTTCTTTTTAATCAGCTTGCTTTTAGTAATTGCAAAAGCATCTTCAAATGCAATATCCAAACCAAAATGAGAGATTACAGTTTCAATATGATTATCCAATTTACCATCTTCAAAATCCTCTATTATTGGTCGGAAATAGCCCACTTTAGCTGTCTTTCCAATAAGCATACTCATTAGACCTAGAGTAATAATCGATTTCCCACTATTATGCTCAGATGTTGCTATATATATGGCTTTATTCATTTTGCTTATTTTTTATATTATTTTAAAATACAGTTGATTACGCTCTATCTCGTAACTAAACTCTATTCTGACTATTTGTATTATTTATTCTAAACTCTATACTTAACTCAAAACCACTTTCTCTTTCTAAAATAAAACACCATAATGATCCCTATTACAACCATTACTCCAATGACCGTATAATAGCCATTTTTATACTCAAGCTCAGGCATATGTTGAAAATTCATTCCATAAACACCTGCAATAAATGTTAAGGGTATGAATATGGCCGAAACAATAGTTAAGGTTTTCATGATCTCATTCATTTTATGAGACTGCGACGAAAAAAAGAAATTAGAAGCACTTTCTAACATCCCCATATCTGAATCAATTTGTTCTAAAAGTTCCAAGCTTTTTTGGTGTAAACGAGAAAAATAACCAAAGGTTTCAGATTCTATAACACTGAAATCTTCATCTTCTTTTAAACTTTTAATAGCATACAATGAGTCTCGAAGCGGAATTATCGCCCGTTTCAAAAAATTAAAGTTATCACGGTGTTTTTCAATTCGTATCAGAATTTGTGGGTCTGCACTCGCCTTAGATAGATTTATTAATTCTTCAACCTTGTCTTCTTCATTCTCAATAGTGACATAGAAATTCTCCATGACTGCATCTAATAGCAAATAAAGTAAAAAATCAGCTTTTTTAGTGCGAACACTACCCGCTTGGCTTCTAATTCTTTCCCTTATATGAGAGAAAAAATCACTTCGCTTTTCTTGGAAAGAAATCAGTACATTATTCTTTATTAAAAAACTAATCTGCTCCACACTGATGTTATCAGAGTTCTCAGTAGGCAACATGGATTTTATATTAAAAAACAAAGTGTCCGGCGATTCTTCTAACTTTGTTCTCCTAGTAGTATTTAAAATGTCAGAAAGCATAAAATTATCAATCTTGAAAAAAGCTCCTATTGCTTCAATTATTTCAAGCTCATTTAAACCATGCAAGTTCAGCCAATTTGTTTTTTGATCATTGATACAACTCTTTAAGTCGATAATATCAACATCTTCATATTCAAGAAAGTCTGCAGTGTCATATACAAACAATTGCATCTCCGATTCCATCTTCTTATGCCTTCCGGTGTATTCAAGCTGATTTGGTTGTGCTTTTCTGCCTTTCTTAAATTTAATTTTTCTCATACAATATAATATCTACAGTAATATTACAAAAAAGTTTCTTCAATGAATAGTTCCTTAACGTTTTTGAAATAAGTATTAACTAAGATTTCTATTATTTCATCATAATAGGAAACAAAGGTACTAAGACAGCTACTTTCGTTTTATGAGATAAATCATGTTTTACTATAAAACAAAAAAAACCGAGCTATTTCTAGCTCGGTTTTAATAAACAAAATATTTTATTTAGTTCGTTTGTGATTTCACAGCTAATGTATAAATTACCAATCCAAAACCAATTTTATTGATTGCATCAGCAATGTTATAAACAACATCAATATTACCAGCAGGAATTATTCCGTTGTACCATCCAGTTGTTCCCATCATATACCCTAATGGGTAGATTGACCAGCCTACAAGTACAAACCAACATAATATTTTGTGCGCAGCAAGTACATTACCCCCTGCAGCTTTCGCTAGTTTTGAAGCTTCTCCTAACCATATTTCATAAACAATTGCGAAATAAGCTAATCCTGAAACTGCCCCCCAAAAAGCGGCGCTCTCAGTGAAAACAACTTCTCCAAAGTAACCTGTAACTAACATGATTAAAGAATAAATAATCATTTTCCATAACAAGGATTGCTTTGCTCCTGCTATTTTCAATATTAAATAAAACTCAACACACATTAATGGCACAGTTAGAACCCAGTCAACATAGCGGAAAAAAGTAGGTGACTCCCCAAATGCAGCCCAATAATCTCTCATGTAGAAATAATGTACAGCAGCAATAAAAGTAATTAAACCCGAAACCAACACTGAAGTACGCCACTTTTTGTCAAATTGGCTCAGTGATAAAAAGAAAAACGCAGACGCAGCCATCATTGCCATGCACCCTACGAAAAAAGTAAATCCTACATAGTCAGTAGGAGATAATTTTGAAACCATTCCTGAAATAAACATAAAATTTGTCATAATTAAAATTTAGAAGTTAAATGCTATTTGTTTAAGTAAATGTAGTTAAAGTTAAACAAATAAAATGCATTTTGTTTAATTATTTTTACCTAATTTTAAACAAAAAATAGAACTCCATGCTTAAATACACCAATTTCGCAATCGTGGCAAGCTTTTTTTGTTTGTGGCTAAACTCATTTTTAACAGAAAAAACTCAAATAATCATTGCATTTTCACTCATTTTTAGCTTCGGAATTCTACATGGCGCTAATGATTTGCTTTTAATTAAGAATACAAACGATTCAAAAAATATAATTTCATCTAAAAAAATAGTACTGTATTATGTTATTGTAGTCCTATTTGGATTATTATTATTCTATTTGATACCGATAGTAGCTTTGCTTCTGTTTATTTTAGTTAGTGCCTTTCACTTTGGCGATCAGCAAGGGTTCTATTTAGATTTTAAAGTATCAAAATACATCTTGATTTTTTACCCTTTCATTTACGGAATCGTTATATTATTTTTATTGTTTTTCTTTCATTCTAACGAAGTCAAAGTGATCGTAACTGAGATTATACGATTTAAACTCCCTACGTTATATATAAATGAAATCCTCATGACTAGCGGATTGATCTTTCTAAGTATAAGCGCTTACTTTTATTGGAAATTCGAATCCTTTCGAAAAAAATTACAGACAGAATTATTTTTGCTTGTGGTTTTTGCCATCATATTTAAAACTTCGAGTTTAATATGGGGGTTTGCAATCTACTTTATTATTTGGCATAGTATTCCTTCTATTTTAGATCAAATGAAATTTATTTATGGTTCATTTACTCTTAGCAACTTTATAGCCTATTATAGGAACGCCTTTGCGTATTGGCTGGCTTCATTATTCGGAATCGGACTTCTCTATTTCGTATTTAGAGATGAGGAGATATTTAATGCTCTGTTTTTCTCTTTTCTTGCAGCTATCACATTTCCACACGTATTAGTAATTCTCAAAATGATGCATATAAAAAATACAAAAAACGCATAAAAAAAACCGAGCTATTTCTAGCTCGGTTTTTTTTATTATATAGTAGAAATACACCCAAGTGTATTTCTACAGGAAAT
>TARA_R110000868_G_scaffold12141_3_pt1 | contig 54111 bp, 43 predicted proteins | sample TARA_R110000868 | Tara Oceans TARA_R110000868 (sample SAMEA4397489) | marine metagenome | biome: Polar Biome; feature: [SRF] surface water layer (ENVO:00010504); material: water (ENVO:00002006), including particulate matter (ENVO:01000060) such as... | depth 5 m | reverse complement strand
TCTTCCCCACTTCTTCCAGTGCAACACCTTTCCAGTGCAACACTGGGCCGGAGCCCGAGCCAGGTGCGAGTTAACTTCGCTGCCTGACCGGGTCGCGGAGTATTCACCGCAAATTCCGCCGGGTACTCATCCGGTTCAATTGGCTCGTCCGGTTCAATGGGCTCGCCCACGCCTTCACGGAGACTCAGGTAAATCAGGCGCTGACGCTCGGTTCGTCCAACCAACGCACGAAAACGGGCGCTCAGTTGGGGTTTCTGGTTGTTCAGTGTCCGGAATTGGACGGAATGAACATATTCTTCACTAACGGGACCCTCTTAGAGAAGAAACAGCAAGCCCCGGTTGAAATGCCTGGTTTCTGAAACCGTTTGACGGACCGAGCTTCCTTCCCCTAAAGTGCCTTTTCAAGGGCAACGAGGGCAATATGAGTCTCGCAGGCCGGCCAGGCGAGCAGGCCCTCTTCTCACAGGGCCTCACCGATCACTGTACTCCTTTTCTTTTCTCGATATCTTCCGCGGCCTCACGCAGAAACGACTCCACGGTTTCGCCCGGCAGCAGTAACTGTTGTTCAATCATGGAATCCCGCCATTCCGTTGCTTTAAAAATACAGCGGTACTCGTTGGGAAACTCGATGTAAAGCTGCTTGAAGAGCTCCCGGGCCAGGATTTTTTTGGGTGCGTGCCTGCGTGACTGCAAAACCGCCATGTTATACAGGGCGCCGGCTCGAACGTTATCCGGCTGGCTCTCGTCTTCGTAGATGCCCTCAAGCCTTTTGTAAACCTCTTCCAGGCCTGTGAGCCTGTACTTTTTCAGAATCTCGACCGCCGAGGTCATCACCCGGTCCTCATCATACTTGCAAGGCGATTCGGCGTGGTCTCTCACATACTTGTCGACAGCACGGTCCACTTCATTCTTGTGTTTGTAGTCCTGTTTCTGCTCCCAGATGAAAGCCGTGCCTGCGACAGTTTCAATCGTGCCTGGCATGCACCCGGCGAGCAGTGGGCCCAGCGAAAGTAAAACAACAAGCAACCAGGCCTTTGGCGATTCGAGTTTGAGATGAGTGATCATGGAATTCTTCCCTGACAACGTTTGATCTGATTTTCACAAGCTGCAAACGTTAACGGTTTATGGCGAGCGAAAACGTGAGCCTTGTATAAAAACTGCCAAGACACCTTTTTAGTCCACGTATCGTGCACCGGATGTCCTGTTTGCTGCCCGCCACATACACCTGGTCCGGAGTGAACCCCGTATCTCTCTGTAAATGGAGGCCAGGCTTAGGTTAATTTCTCCGCTTTTCTGGAAAACTCATACCGAGAACTTTCTTTCTGTCTACGATCTCCCCGCCACGCACGATGAATTCGACATTTGCAGTCTGTACAACCGAATGAACGTGTCTTGGTGTAAATAACCCCCAGCAAGTGGCACCGGAATTCCGCACTGACCAGTACTGGATACCCTCAGAGTTACCAGCACGGAGGTGGGCACCCAACGCACGAGACGCGGAATAGTCGTCGGGTTGGTATATCTCGTGGGTCGCCGGCAACGCGGTGGCGTCATGAATTACGTCCCCGGTAAACGTGCAGGCTAGGCCACGGAAGATCATTCGGTCGAATTTCAGGTCGTCGATATTCGCCAGGTATCGGCCCTGGTGATATTCAACCTCAGCGAGCGCCGTCTCCATGGTATCGCCGATGTACAACATCCCGTACTCGCCATTACTGAACCGACTTCCGTCTGGGAAAACATGGGTAAAGGGTGCCGCAGCATAGTAACAACCGGGAATGCCCCAGGGAATTTCCTCCAGGTCGATGTAATTGAGGTCACCGACTTCCTGCTTGAGGCGAGGGTTTGTCATGGCCTGCAGGTCGAAAAGATCCTGAAACTCATCCAGATCGGCCACATCGTTGAAGATATCAATGGGAGGAAGCTTGGAATTGACCAGGCGAAAGCCCTTTGTTTCCGGAACCGCTATGACCGGAAGGTTCAACTCCATCACCAGAGACCACCACGCAGGGCGTCAATGCGCCTGAACGTCTCATATAGCGCTGCAAAATCCCCGTTTTCGATCACCTCCAGCGGCGCCCTGCCATGGAAATAGGGGTTGTGGTTTCTCTTTCGCATGAATCCATACACGTTCTCCGGATTTTCAAACACAATCCGCAGGGCCTGATGCATGTTCAGCAGGTAGCTGATGCGCGTGACCTGATCCCTGTCCAGACGGGCGCTCTCGGGATCGTTCCGGTACTTGTAAAAGGTTGCCTTCGGGAGCCTCAGAATAGCCTGCATCTGTTCGGCACTGCATCCCCATTTATCGAGAATGCTGAACGCAGCTTTTAGACCACTGATACCCATGCGACGGGCTTCAGCGAGTGATTTTTTCTCCGCAATCGCACTCATCATACTAACCCCGCTTTATGCACATAATCAGTCTAATATAGGACTAAAGGCATCATAAAGTCTATTAAGGGACAAAATAGAGTGCAGCCCCTCCACATAAGCCCGCAAGTCCTCTTTTCACTCCACCGTGCTTTTCCATCTCCAAGCATATTCACTCCCAAGCAAGCAGGTTAAACTGCCTTCCCGATCCGCACCCGGAACCCCAAATGGCCCGCTTCACCGAAATCGGCACCGCAACCATTCCCGGCAAGGGAACCCAACTGCGGCTGCTGCAGCGCAACGATGAGTTCTCCATCAGGATTGCTGGCACTACCGGTGAATTGATGAACAGCCGGATACATGGCTCGGAGGATGCACTCGCCACACTGGCGTGCGAGCGGATTGCCGACCAACCCTCCCCCCGCGTACTGATTGGCGGGCTGGGAATGGGGTTTACTCTGGCCGCAGCGTTATCAGCACTGGGTGAAGATGCGCGGGTAACGGTAGCGGAACTGGTTTCCGAGGTTGAAGGGTGGAACCGGGGGGCGTTGGGCGCTGCTGCCGGGAACCCATTGAACGATCCCAGGGCCAGTGTCCATATTGGTGATGTGGCGGAATTGCTCAGAAACAGCGATGGCGAATGGGATGCCATCCTGCTGGATGTCGATAACGGCCCGGAAGGGCTAACCCGCAGGGAGAACAACTGGATTTACTCCCCGGCTGGTATTGCCGCCGCCCAGAAATCCCTGCGCCCTGAGGGCGTCCTGGCATACTGGTCCGCCGGCCCGGAGCACGCATTTACCGAGCGGCTGCGCCGCGCCGGGCTTTCCGTGGAGCCGGTGACGGTGCGGGCTCTGCGCCCTGGCAAGGGCGCCCGTCACGTTATATGGCTGGCGTGGTAGCTGTTAACGCGCCGGTTTATGGCGGTCCCCCTGGTTAAGCCGGAACTGCTCTATGGTTTTTCTCAGGTTTTCCGCCATGGAGAGCAAATCTCCGGCAACGCGGGCCGTCTCCTTGGCGTCCCCGGAGGTCTGCTCCGCTGAACGGCTGATTTCGATCAGGTTGCGATTGATGGATTCGGAAACCTCGCTCTGTTCATTGGCAGCACTTTGCATTTCCTGGTTCAGATCGGTGATCTGGCGTACCGCAGCGGCAATGGTCTGAAGCTCCGATTCCACCTTCAGAATCGCGGATACCTGCTGTTCCGCCATCTCCGAGGCGTGTCGCATGGTGGCCACGCAATCCACCACTTCGCCCTTAAGCCCATTGATGGTGTTACGGATTTCCTCGGTGGAATCCTGGGTGCGTGAGGCAAGCGCGCGCACTTCGTCCGCCACCACAGAGAAGCCACGGCCCTGCTCACCGGCCCGCGCGGCTTCAATGGCGGCGTTCAGCGCCAGCAGGTTGGTCTGGTCGGCAATGTTGGAGATCACCTCCAGCATTGCCGACATCTGACTGGTGCGCTGATCCAACTGTTCGATACGCTGTGCGCCGCTCTGTACTTCAGTGTTCAGTGCCTCAATACCTTCCACCGCGTTGCGGGCAAGACCCTCACCTTTGCTGGCGGACTCTGCGGTATCCGCGGATTTGCGCGTGGTGTGAACGGCGTTTTCGCGAACCTGAACGGCAGAAGCCGCCATTTCCGTGGTGGCACTGGCCACCTGGTCGGTGTTGTCCCGCTGGGCCAGCACCTCGCGCCCGGTGGTCTCCGCCTTGCCTGCAATACTTCGGGCCGCCTGCTCCACTTGCTCGGCGTTGTCCATCACGGTGTTCATGCTCTCCCGGATCCTCGCCATCATTCGGTTAAACGCCCGGGAGACAGAGCCAATTTCGTCATTACGGGTTACTTCCAGCTCAATGGTCAGGTCGGAATTGCGGGAGATCTCGTCCATCCTGTCGTGGAGCCGGCGCAGACGGGAAAATACCAGCCGGCCCAGGGCCGCCGCCGTCAGGAAAAACACCGCCGCAAAAATGGCCACCTGGATGCCACCGCTGGTAAGCAGTTGCTGGTGCAAACGGGCATCGCTTCCCGCCAGGGAATAATCCACCCGGATGGCGCCCAGTACGTCTCCTTCCCTGGCCTGGTGGCAACCCAGGCAGTTAACGCCCTGATAGTCCTCCCTGGCAATCACCGGCTCAATCAGGGTGTAAACCCGGCCTTCCTCATTTCGGGAATAAGCCTCCACCCGCTCGCCGGACAACGCTTTCCTGTCCAGGGGCTCCCGTTTCTGTTCGGACTGATTGCCGGTACCAAAGGCCCGGTTCAGCAGATCACTTCGAATCACCCGCACATCCAGAACATCCTCGGGGGCCTTCACCTTCTCCCGAAGTACATCACGGTTGCCAATGGTGCCGGTGATCATCATGGTGTTCAGCCCGTCGAAATAGGACTTGGCCAGCCCGTCGACATACCTGTGGCTGAACTCTTCAACATGGGCGCGCTGTGAATTCGCGCTATAGAGCACCGTAAACACAAGTACCAGCGAGAAAGCCGCCGCCAGGGCAACGAGTAACAGGAATCGAATGGAGTAGTGTTTTTTCATGGTAACCCGACTCAGGAACCGCTCTGCGGGCGGCTTGAAAATTGGTTTGACTGGATAAAATAACGGCCAACTGTCGCCGGACTTTATAGAGGTGCGTCATTTTTTTCCTGACCTGGGTCAGATCGGGGAGAGGTCAATGGCGTTCCCTACCTGGAAAAGGCAAACCGGGAAAGTTCGGTGGAGTTGGCCTGAAAGCTGCAGGAACCAGTGGTGAGCACCAGAAATCTCAAGCACTGACTGTTCGGCAACTGCTCTCGGGCAAGCCGAAGGAGAAAAACCGTCCATGTCCCTACTGACTTCACTGATCCGGGTAAGCACCCAGTTCCAGCAGGCCATGGAAAAGCGCCAGGCACTGGCCACAAATCCGGAAGCCAAAGCTGCCAGGGCCCAGACAGAAACCCTAGAAACCGGGCCGAACGCCGGCGATGACCGCTTCACACCCTCGGACGACAGCCAGACCGACCTCGGCCGCCTGAAAGCCCGCGGGCTCGCCATGGCCGACTACAAACAAACCGTGGGGCAGGATCTTGCCTTCGTGAGGGAAACCCTGCGGCACAAACTTGCCGAGTACAACCTGCAGCCGGCAACGGCGCTCAATGTAAGCAAATATGAAAACGGCAGCGTCGCCGTGGAAGGAAAAATCGCGGACAAAACCCGGGCACTGATTGAAAAAGACCTGAACGTGAACAAAAACTTCAAGGACGCGTTCAATCGCCTGAGTGTCAACGAACCGACACTTGATTTCATGGACAACGCGCTCAAGCTGAACCAGGCCTACGGGGTTAACAACCCGCTACTGGACACACTGATCAGCGAAAACCAGCAGTTCAACGGCCTTCAGGATCTGGTTCACCGATACGATACCATGCGGCGCTCGGTCGGCGCCGGGCAAATGGAAGCTGCGGGCAATACCCGGGCGTACGCTTTCAACCTGAACGCGCGGGCATAGGGTGGCTGACAGTGCCCCATCTGGATAATTAGACTTGGTTAGACTTCAAAAGGCGCCGGATCGCCTTTGCCAACGCGGGTCACCACCGGCGCTTCGCCGGTGAAGTCCACCACCGTGGTTGCCTCCATGCCACAGAACCCACCATCAATAATCAGGTCCAGCTCATGCTCCAGGGCATCCCGGATGTCGTAGGGGTCGGTCATCGGCTCTTTCTCACCGGGCAGGATCAGCGTGCTGCTCATGATCGGCTCACCGAGTTCTCCCAGCAACTCCTGAACAATGGCATTGTCCGGCACCCGCACACCGACAGTCCGCCGCTTGGGATGAAGCAACCGGCGCGGCACTTCGCTGGTGGCATCCAGAATGAACGTGTAAGGCCCCGGCGTGAAATTCTTCAGCAACCGGTACTGGGTGTTGTCGACCTTGGCATACACGCCAATGTCGGAAAGATCCCGGCACACCAGTGTGAAGTTGTGCTTGTCATCCAGCCTGCGAATTCGCTTGATCCGATCCGCCGCCTGCTTGTCACCCAGGTGGCAGCCAATGGCATAGGCGGAATCCGTGGGGTACACGATCACCCCCCCGCGGCGAAGGATATCCACCGCCTGGTTGATCAGACGCTTCTGCGGCGTATCCGGATGGATCTGGAAAAACTGACTCATTAACCCTCTCCCTGAACGGACCGCGCCGCCATCGCCGGACCCTTCTTGGACCCGCCCATACAATTCGGGGACTCCGGCGCCGCCTGCCCGGAAGCCTCCCACTCCTCCGGAGAATACAAATGCAGCGCCAACGCATGCACCTCCCCCTCCAGTTCCTCGGCCAGCACCTTATAAATCGCCTGATGCCGCCGCACCCTCATCAGCCCCTCAAACTCCGGTGACACCAGCGTCACCTTGAAATGAGTTTCAGAATTCGGCGGCACACTGTGCTTGTGGCTCTCGTTCTCCACCTGAAGAAAGCGCGCATCGAACGCCTCGTTCAGTTTGGTTTCAATTGCGTTTTGAATTTTCATGTTTTAGGACTCCTACTGCTCAACCCGAGGTTAAGGGGGCGAATTGCATGTGACCCGACGCGGGTGTGGAGATAGCTTTCCCAAAAGTGTGTGTTGCCATGGATGGCAACACCAAGCCCCCATGGGTGAGCCCAGCGATTATGAAGCATTGCTTCATGCGCAGGCGAACGACTGCAATCTGTGATTGCAGGCCGGACCCGGAGGGGGTTCACGGCGTCTTTTGGGAAAGCTACTTCCACAGCCGCCTCCCCCATGCCCACCAGTCTACTACACATATCAGGCACCGCCCGAACCTTGACAGCTCAAAGCCAAAGCGCCACATTCCCATCCCGTTTCCAAAACACCAGACCCCATGCACCTGTACATCGCCGAAAAACCAAGCCTCGGCCGCGCCATCGCCGCCGCCCTCCCCGGCCCGCACCAGAAAGGCCAGGGCTGGATACGCTGTGGCAATGGAGAAAACGCCGTCACCGTAAGCTGGTGTATCGGCCACTTACTGGAACCGGCAGAACCCGCGCGCTACAACCCGGCCTGGAAAAAATGGCGCCAGCAAGACCTGCCCATGTTTCCCGACAAATGGGAAGTCATGCCCAAGGACAGTGTGCGGCAACAGCTCAAAGTCCTCGAATCCCTGATCCGCCAGGCCGAAACCATCACCCACGCCGGCGACCCGGACCGCGAAGGCCAGCTGCTGGTAGACGAAGTTATCCGCTATTTCGGCGCCCGCGCACCGGTAAAGCGGGTCCTGATCAACGATTTGACCCCGGGGGCCGTGGCCAAAGCCCTCCAGAGCCCCAAGGACAACCGCGAATTCCGGCGCCTTTCCCATTCGGCACTGGCCCGGCAACAGGCCGACTGGCTCTACGGCATCAATCTCACGCGCTTCTATACCCTCAGTTACCAGCAGCAGGGAGAACAGGGCGTCTATTCCGTTGGCCGGGTGCAAACCCCGGTGCTTGGCCTGGTGGTGGAGCGGGACAACATCATCGGGAACTTCCAGCCCAAGCCCTATTTCCGGATTGAAGCCCGCTTCAAGGCCCAGGAAGAAGAAGCCGACCAGCAAACCTTCACCGCCCGCTGGCTGCCAAACGAGCAATTCCAGGATTACCTGGACGAAGAAAACCGCCTGCTGAGCCGGGAAGTGGCCGAACAGATCGCCGAGAGTGTACAAGGCCGGTCCGGCAAGGTCACTGAATCCCGCTTCCGGGACCGACCGGAAGCACCGCCGCTGCCACTGTCCCTGTCGGCGCTGCAGATTGAAGCCGGCCGGCTGTTCCGGATGGGTGCCAAAGACGTGCTTGATACCGCCCAGAACCTTTACGAGCGCCACCAACTGATTACCTACCCCCGTTCCGACTGCCGGCACTTACCAGAGGGCCATTACGGCCAGCGAGAACAGATACTGCGGGCAATCGGCCGGGTGGCACCGGATCTTCAGGAAGCCTGCGATGACGCAGACCTGAACCGGAAAACCGCCGCATGGAACGACAAACAGGTGGATGCCCACCATGCGATTATTCCCACCAGCCGGACATCACCCAACGGCAAACTCAGTGCTGCGGAAAAGAAAATCCATGGCCTGATCAGCCGCTACTACCTGATGCAATTCGCGGCAGACGCGGTTCATCGGGAAGGGCAGCTCACGGTACGGGTGGCTGAACATCAGTTCCGGGCCACGGAAACCGCCATTCTGGTGCCCGGCTGGAAAGCCCTGGAGTTAAAACTCCGGGAAGGACGGGCCGAGCCGGAAAAAACACCGCTACCCCGGCTCGATAAGGGCGAACCGGTATTCTGCCAGGACAGCACCATCGCCGAACGGAAAACGAAGCCGCCCCAGCATTTTACCGATGCCACGCTGCTATCGGCGATGACCAACATCGCGCGCTTTGTCACCGATGCCGAGCTGCGCAAAACCCTGCGCGAAACCGATGGACTGGGCACCGAAGCCACCCGGGCTGCCATCATCGACACCCTGTTCAAACGGGATTATCTGTACCGGGACAGCCGGCACATCCGTGCCACGGACAAAGGCAAGGCACTGATCCTTGCCTTGCCCGAATCGGTCAGCAAGCCGGATCGCACGGCAGTGTGGGAGGCCACACTGGAGAGTATTCGCCGTGGCGAGGGCGACCCGAAAAAATTTCTGGAGGCCCTGAAACAGGAAATTCGTGGCTTCCTGAACCGGCCCCAGGGGCAGCCAACCGGCGGCTCCGGGCATCCGGACACAAACGCACCCGAAAACCAGCCCCACTGCCCAAAATGCCGGGCTCCCATGCTCGAGCGGGACGGCAAGTTCGGACGTTTCTATGCGTGCACCCGCTATCCGGACTGCCGCGGCACCCGGCCACTGGAAGAGGCCAACCCCCAGGACGGCACCAGCCAGAAGCCGATCCCCTGCCCCCACTGCTTCTCGCCTCTGGTTCGGCGAAAAAGCAAAAAAGGCTGGTTCTGGGGCTGCAGCAATTTCCCCGGCTGCCGACAAACACTGGATGACAATAACGGAAAGCCCGCCGTCCGTTTACGCAAGTCTACATAACGACACTGAACACAAATGCACATTTTGTGATAATTGGTTGATATAGCAGAGCACTCGGTCCAAAACTCTGCGCCATGGCAGGCAAAAAAGAAGCAACACTCCGGGAGAGACTTTATGCGTATTGCCTTGCTTGAAGACGAAGCCGAACAGGCACAGCACATCCAGTCGATTCTGTCTGAGCGCCGGCATCACTGCGACAGCTTCCCTACCGGCCAGGGCTTTCTGAGCGCGGTACTGCACCGCAGTTACGACCTCCTGATTCTGGACTGGCAGATTCCGGACATGACCGGCATTGATGTTCTTGAAAGCATAAGGGCCCAGCTGAACTGGCCGATTCCCGTGGTTTTCCTCACCCAGCGGGACAGTGAAGCGGATATCGTCCGGGCCCTGGACGCAGGTGCCGATGATTACCTCGCCAAGCCGGCCCGGGCAGCGGAACTGGTGGCACGAATCAACGCCCTGGCCAGACGCACGAATCCGGACAGCGAGAAAGAAGTACTTCGCTACGGGCCCTTCGAAATCAACACTCAACACCGGATCATTTCTCTGCACGGCAAAGAACTCACGCTGACCGACAAGGATTTCGACCTGACCCTGTTCCTGTTCCAGAACCAGGGCCGCCTGCTTACCCGGGAAATGCTTCTGGAGCGGGTCTGGGGCCTGGCCCGCGACATCAACACCCGCACCGTTGACACCCACATGAGCCGCCTTCGCCGTCGCCTGGGCATGAATCCGGAAAACGGTTTCCGGATCAAAACCATTTACCAGCGCGGCTACCGCCTGGAAGCCATGAAAGCCCGGGAACAGGATGTCGATTCGGCTGAGACAGACACGGTAACCAATGATTGATGCCCGGGTGCCAAAGCTGCCTGTACTGCTGCTGATCATTGCCCTCCTGGCCTGTGCGTTTCCGGCGGGCGCGGAACTGTCGCTAACCCGTGGGTCCGCCGGGCAGTCTCACACCTCACCTGCCAGCCCGGTACCGGAGTGGATCTATACCCTACACCCGGGTGAGAGTTTCCCGGAAGCGGCAAACGACTTGCTCGCACAAAGCTACAGCGCCAGCCGCCTGCTTCAGTACAACAGCATCAGCAATGGTGCCATCCTCGGAGCCGGCGACGCCGTTCGCATTCCCCTGGCCTGGCTTAAGCGCCAGCCCCAACCGGCGAAAGCCAGCACCGTCTCGGGAACGGTTCAACTGATTTCAGGCAACACTGGCCGCAAGATTCGCCTGACCGAAGGCACTCTGATTCAAGTCGGCGACGAGATTCTCTCTGCCTCTGGTACCGCGACCATCGAACTGGCCGACGGCTCGGAAGTCCGGATCTCGCCTAACTCCCGTCTGATATTCAATCGTCTGACCCAATACGGCAAAGCCGGTATGGTCGACACCCGCCTTCGGCTCAACCACGGTGAAATCCACACCCGGGTAAAACCGGTAATGGAAGGCGGAGCACGTTTCGAGATTGAAACTCCATCCGCCGTGGCCGCCGTGCGCGGCACCGCATTTGCCCTCCAGACCTCAACCAAAGGCACCAGCCTGCAGGTAACCGAGGGCGAGGTGGATTTCGGCGCACCGGGCAAAACCCAGCGCATCCCAGCCGGGTTCGGCGCCAACCTGTCCACCAAAAGCAGCAGTGGCCTGAGCATTCGTCGCCTGCCGCCCGCTCCGGAAATCAACCCTCTGCCCCCCACGCTGACCCAACTGCCATCGACCATGACCTGGCAGGAAAGCCGGGCCCCCTTGTACCGGGTGGACATCTTTGAAGCCGACAGCGGCCGCTGGGTGGAAAGCCGGGAAATCACCGGCAACAGCTTTGATATCAGCCGGCTGGACAACGGCAGCTACGAAATTCACCTGGCCGCCCTGGACAACCGCGGCACTGCCGGTATGCCCGCTGTGATTCCGGTTGAAGTCGACCTGCAGGCCAGAATGGCCAGTCTGATGTCGCCCCCGGACGGTGATACCGTAAACGATGACATGCCGGAATTCCGCTGGCAGCTTAATGGCGATAACGAAGTGGCCCGGTTGGAAATCGCCGAAGACAAAGACTTCCGGAACCTGGTCACCACCAGCGAATGGGCACCGGAAACCTCCGCCCTGCCATCTCGCCCCCTTGGGCCGGGCAAATATTACTGGCGGGTAGTGACCGAGGCCGGCGGCAACTCCGTGGCCACCACCGGGCCCCGGCAACTGGTGGTAAACGGCAGCCTGCCGCCGGTGCGCATCATCAGCGTCAACTACATTGACAGCCAGGTGCGGGTATTCTGGGAAAAGGTCGTCACGGCCACGGATTACCGCTTGCAGCTGTCTGAAGAGCCGGAATTCAACAACATCATCAAGGAAGCCACGCTGTCAGATACCACGGCAGCCTTGCGTCTGATTCCCGGAAGGCGGTATTTTGTGCGCCTGAAAGCTCTTTCTGACGGTCCGCTGCAAAGCCGCTGGGGACCTGGGAGGGAATTGTACCTGGAATAATCCTTTGATCGACCGAAACACACAGCAGGGCTCATGAACCGGGATTGGCTGCCAATAAAAACGACCCCCTGGACACTGGGCCTGATACTGCTGGCACTCCTTCTGCTTATCCAGATCACCGCACTGCCCCAGCGTCTCGATTACTGGCTGTACGACAGGGCCATCACCGCCAGCCCGGTGCGCGCCTCTGACGATGTTGTTCTGGTTACCATCGACGAACTCAGCCTGAACCGTCTGGGCCGTTGGCCATGGCCGAGGAACCTGCACGCGGAACTGATCGCCAAACTCACCCAGGCAGGTGCCAAGATGATCGTGCTGGACATCCTGTTTGCCGAACCCTCATCAGGTGATGATGAACTGGCCGAACAGATGCGCAACCACGGCAATGTGATTCTGCCCGTTTATCTGTCACCGCCCACCTCCCAGTACTTGTTAAGCGAACAACTGCCCGTCAGCAAACTTGCCTCGGCGGCCGCTGGCCTTGGCCACGCCCATGTAGAGCTGGACAGCGACGGCGTCGCCCGCGGCCTCTATCTCTATAACGGTCTCGGCGAGCGCCTCTGGCCCAGCCTTTCCCTGGCCGCCACAGGCAAAGGGCCGCAACGCGCAGAAACCCGAAACATACCCCCTTACGTGAACGTACGGGATCAGTACCGGGCGGTTCCCCTGATCGGCGGTGCGGGCTCCCTGCCGGCGTACTCGTTCGCAAAGGTACTAACTCAACCACCCTCGCCGGAACTGTTCAGCGGCAAGACAGTGTTTGTAGGTGCCACAGCTGCCGGCTTCGGAGACGTACTGCCAACGCCTTTCTCAGGACTCAGCCGCCCCTTGCCCGGTGTTGAATTCCACGCCAACGTGTTTTCTGCGCAGGCCAGCGGGCTGCTTATTCGCCTGGCACCGAAGTGGGCGTCGGCTCTTCTGGCATTGGCAACGATTCTGGTACTCGCGCTTGCCCTGCCCTCCATGCGGCCGGCACGCACCCTCCTGGCCTGCGCAACTGCCGTAGGTGCGCTGGCCGGGTTGTACCTGTTCATGTTAATGGCTCTCCGATGGTGGGTGCCACTGGCCAGTGCGATGATCGTTCCTTTCCTGGCCTTCCCGGTATCCAGCGGCCTTCGCCTGGCCATGACCAACCGCTTCCTGAACCGCCAGTTGGATGATCTGGCCAGGAGCCCCCAGGTTGCCCTGCCTGCGCCTTCAGGCCGGCACCCGACACAACTTCTGGAGTATTTCCAGGCTCTGTTCCAGCCCACCGGATGGCTGCTCACGGAGGAGGGCAATATTTTGTCCAGGCGGGACCTCTCCCCCGCCGACATTCCGGAAGACCTGCGCCCTGGCCACTGGCTCCATGACAGCAACCACAGTTGGATTCAGCTCTTGCGAGGAAACACCCGCTACCATCTTGGCCTGGTACTGCCCAACGACCTCGGCCGCGAAGCCATCCAGCGCTATCTTCGAAGGCTCCACCTTGAGCCGACCGCACCGGCAAACCGCATCGCCAGGCCCAGCGAGAACATCTCCGCACGAATCGAGCGGGTCCGCGTTGCCACGGATCGGCTGAATCATATGCAACAGTTCATCCGCAGGAGCTTCGAGCGAATGCCCGACGGCATCATCGTGACCGACGAACTGGCTGTTATCCGCTTCGCCAACGGCCATATCGAAGAATGGTTCCAGGAACCCATGCCAAGCCTGGGCGGCCTTCCTCTCGTTAAACTCCTTGAAGGCCACGACCCCCGGGAAACGCCTCCCTGGCATGAAACGGTTTCAGACACCCTCACGCTGCGGCAGAGCCGAACCGTGGACCTGAGAATTCGCGACAAGGACTTTTTGATCCACTTTGCCCCGTTTGCCCTGCCCGACAGCGACGAGCAGGGCATCATCGCCAACATTTCCGACATCTCGGAACTGCGAGAGCAGCAGCGCCAGCACCGCGAGGCCATCGACTTTATTTCCCACGATGTCCGCTCACCGCTGGTCTCCCAACTGGCGCTGATTGAGCAGCTCAAACGCGACCCCAGCCACATTGAGCAAAGCCAGTTGGACCAATTGGGCAGACTCGCCCGGCGAAGCTATCACCTGGCCGAGGAATTCGTGCAGCTTGCCCGGGCCGAACAACTCACCGAGACCCGGTTTTACGAATGCGAATTCCTCGCCATCATTGAAAACGCCCGGGACAGCGTCAGTGAACAGGCGGTGGAGAAACAAATACAGCTTCAGTTGCAGGGCACGGAAGATCTCTGGCTCCGGGGTAACGCGGAGCTCTTGGAGCGAGCGGTGATCAACCTGCTCACCAACGCGGTTCAGTACAGCCCGGGAGGTTCCGCCGTCAGCATTCAGGTATTCCGGGCAGGCCATCAGGCGTGCCTTGCCATCGCTGATGAAGGTTCCGGTATTGATCCGGAAGAACTGCCCTACCTGTTTGACCGCTACCGGCGCCAGAAAAGCAGCGAGCTGGCAGGAGTACATGGCACCGGACTCGGGCTTTCCTTCGTGAAAACCGTGGTGGAAAAACACAAAGGGGAAATTTCGGTATGGTCAACTCCGGGCGCAGGCTCTTCCTTCACCCTGAAGCTGCCGATCACCGACCCGATGGCGTGAGACCAGGCGTCTTCGGGCAACAGGTTGCCAGCTTCAGGAACTGATGGCCTTGCTGACTGCTTCGGAGGGCTCGCTGGTCAACCCACTGATGTCCTGAACCTGAATGGTGAAGTACCAGGTGCCTTTCTCCAGGCCGCTTACTTCGTAAGACATCTCCGCCTCGGCCGCCGCATTGCTGACAATCACTTCCTTGCTGAGATTACCGGTATCCTGACCGTACCGGATAACGTACTTGTCCAGCTCGCCCATCGGGATACTCTCGCCGTTAACCCGGGTAAGCGGTGCACGCCAACTTAGAACCGCAGAGCCCTCCGGTGACGAGGCTGGCGTACTGGAAGCGCTGGAATCACCACCTCCCCCACACCCTGCAAGCAGCACTCCAAGAACAAATGCGGCAATCCATGCCTTAGACATTTTTACGACGCATACCATATTAACTTAACACCAATTTTCCGTCGAATTTGTGAAATTTTATAAAACGAGGCGGATTATCAACGTGACGTCGGTCATTTTTCTAATTAAAAAATTGTCAATTTTTCGTCAGACCATGGTAATGACGTAAGGAAAAGTGCTGATATGGCGGGCATTTTTTGCCTGGCGGGCAAGTCAATAATGGTGAGCGGCGGGGCAACTTCCAATAGCTCGTGTAAGCGGGCGATTTACTGCCTAGGAGCCTGCTCTTTCATTGCCTGAATATCCCTGGGCGCAACCCCCAGGTCACCCCACTTTTCCGGATGGCAGGTAAACAGCAGTATCTGGTGCCGGTTGGCGGCGTCGAACAGAATGCGTTTCATGTCTTCCAGACGGTCCGTGTCGCTGTGCACCAGGGTGTCGTCCAGTATCACCAGAGTGGGCCTTCCAGCTTCGCGCAGCAGGTCTGCGTAGGCGAGGCGGCTGATCAGCCCCATTTGTTCGCGGGCGCCAAAGCTTAACTCGGCAATCTGCCCCAGTTCGGTGCCCCGAGTGAACGTGCCCGGCCTTAAGTGCTCATCAACTTCCAGAGTGGCTTGCGGGAAGAGTAGCGAGAGGTAGTGGTCCAGGTGCTTTTGCAAAGGCGCCTGCAGGCGCCGGGTCAGTGCCTGTCGTTTTTCCGTCAGCAATGAGAGCAGAAGGTTCAGCGCCCGGGCGCGACGATGCAGCTCCTGGTAACGTCGATTGCACCGCTCAAGCCCGGCCACTTTGTCGCTGAACTGCTCTTCCAGACCTTCGGCACCCCAGGCTTCCAGCCTCACCTGTATATCTCTCAATTCCCGTTGCCGCTCTTCCTGGGCCTGGCGCAGGTTGGTGATGCTGCGCTGGTAGCGTTCGATGTCCTGCTTCAGGATCGCCGGGCGGGCTTCCTGTATTTCCTGCTCACGGGCCTGCAGGGTGGCCTCCAGACGAACCCGCCTTTCTTCAATTTCAGCCAGCTCTGTTGAGAGCCTCTGGAGCTGTTTCTGGTGTTCCGGGTTTTGCACTTCGTCCTGCAACTGTTGCCACTCGGATTTAGCATTGTCGCGGGTCTGGCGACGGGTCAAGAGCTCCGTTTGGTGCTTGCGTTCCTCGGCCTCCGCTTCCGCCAGCCGGGTTTCCGCCCGGGTACGCCGCGCTTCTGCTGAGGCAAGGTTGGTTACCTGTGGCGGCTGGCCTGGCTCTGGGGCCGGGCTGTTTTGCAGTTCAGTTTTTGCATTTTGCAGGCGGGATTCGGTTTCTTTCTGCTCTGCCAGTAGCTGGTCGATACCCATGGGTGCAACAGACTTGAGCAACTCGCGGGTATGCAGCAGCGCCCTTTCGGCGGCCTCACAGGCAGCCACGCGATACTCAGCCTGCTGAACGGAGCTCACCCCGAGTGTTTTCATCTGTTCGGCCAGGCTTTGCTCCAGCGCCGAAAGTTTACGGCGGGTACTGGCAAGATCCTTCCCACCTGGGGTGATCCCCAACGTGCCCACACCGGGAATCACGAGGCTGGATTCCTCGAACAATTGTCTCTCGCCCTGCCCCTCCAGCAGCTCCTCATTCAGAGCCAGCCTGGCACTCGGCTCCAGCCGCCAGGTTAATCGGGTTGCGATGGTCTGCGAGCGAATATTCTCTTCTTTCAGTTCATACCCGGTGTCCTTCAGGATTTTCACCGCCTGGCCATCAATCTGGTTCTGCCGTGCCTGGTCTCTCGCTTGTTCGAGCTCATGCTGGTACTGCCGGGCCTTCGCAAGATTCCGGTCCAGGGTCTGGCATTGCTGTTCGAGCCGGCCGATGTCCTGCTCCAGCCGGGAACGGGTTTCCTGCAGGCGAGCCTGTTCAACCTGCTTTGCGGCGACTTCATAAGCAGATTTTGCCTCCCGGACCTTGCTTGCAATGGACGGGCTGCGGGCCTCAGCCTGCTCCAGTTCACGCTGGGCGTTATCAAGTTCTGCTTTGCGGGTATCCAGTTTTTTGTTCAGGCTTTGCAACTGCTCCTGATTCTGCCGTAACAGTTGCTGGTTGTTCTGCAGGTGGGTCAGGGTTTCTTTTTCCTGAACCTGTAGTTGTTCCAGCTTCTCGACGTGCCGGTACCGCTCCCTGGCCTGTTCAAGCTGGCGTTCAGCCTCTTCCCAGGGGCGCTCGTGCCGGGTGCGCTCGTAGTCTTGGGTCAGTTTGCCAAGCCGGTCTACCTGCTCCCGGTATTTCTGGATGCGCGCCTGCAGTTCGTCGATTTCCTGCTGGTGCTCTTCCCGCTCTTTCTCCAGTTTCTGGTAATCGCCACGGGGTTTGCCGGTCGGTGTGAACAGTTCACTCCAGCGGGCTCTGACCTGTTCGATCAGTTCGTCACCACCAGTGCTGGCCACTTCACCGACCAGGGAATTGAGCGCTGATTTGAGGTGATCGCCCGCATGCTCCACCGCCTGTTCGATGTTCTGCCCGGCACCCTGCTCAACCCACAGCAGCCCGGGCACGCCCCAGTGCTCGGGCTTGCTGACGCCCTTGGCGGAGAACTGGAAGCCAAGGAGTTCCGCGAGCTTTTCTTCGGCCTCGTCTTCGCTGTAACTGTCCAAACCGATCTTGAGGTCGCAGCGTTTGCGCTGGAGAAAACTTTTTACCAGGTGCCAGGACTTTTGCCGGACCTCAAAGTCCAATGTGATGGTTGGGGCTGCCGCAGAATCGCCCCAGGGGCGAAGATCCTCAACAGAGCTGGTCCGGTAACGCTCAAAGAAGGCGGCACGAATAGCCCGCACCAGGGTGCTCTTGCCGGACTCATTGGGGCCGTGAATCAGATTCAGCCCCGGCTGCAGGTCGTCCATCACAAACGGCTGCCGGAACTGGCGAAGCTGTTCCACTTTCAGACGACGAAGTTTCATTCGCCGGCCTCCCGTTTCCGGTCTTTCAGCAGCCCTGCCAGAATGGCGAGCGCATCCCGTGCAGCCTCTGCGTCGTCGACTTTTTGCGGGTTTCTGAGATGCTCGATGACTTCCCCTACGTATCCATCCGCCTTCAGGGCGGCAATATCCTCGTCGGTAGGTTCCAACTGTAACCTGCTTCGATCACACTGGATGCTCCGGAACCTGGCCTCGGCCACGGACAACTCATCAATCAGTTTCTCCTCACCCGCCAGAGTGACTGCCCCTTCCAGGCGGAGATCAACCACGGATGACTCGGGTAGTGCCTGGAGTCTTTCCAGCATTTGGTCCAGATCGGATTCAACAGTCAAGGTTTCGCGCCATTGGTGCCACTGGTAGCGGGCGGTCTCCACAGGTGTTACCTTCGGCAACTCTCCTGGCCCGGGCACATCGACGATCAGGGCGTAGCCGGCACCGTTGTTCCGGAACCGTTCAGGCTCGGGAGTGCCGCTGTACCAGGTGCGCTCATCAATCTGCTTGGTACCGTGCCAGTCGCCAAGGGCGAGATAATCCAGACGGGCTGCTTCGGCACGGTTCGGCAATATGGGATTGGCGGAGTCAATGTCGTCGGGCAACACACCTTGCACACTGCCGTGGGCAAGGCCAACCCGGATCAGGCGTTCCGGGGTTTCCCACGTATTGAAGATTTCAGTGAGATCACTGTAGGTGTTGCGTTGCGTCAGGGGTGCGCAGAGGATCGCCAGGCCTTGAGGCTCGAGATGGATAATGCCCGGCTCCAAAGCCAGATGAACATTTTCTGGCACCGCACCGAGGCGCTTGGCTCTTGTCCAGACGCTTTCCGCCAACGCCGCATCGTGGTTTCCGGGCAGCATTACCCAAGGGCCCGCAAATTCTTTGATAGCGTTGAATGCGCGGCGAATGGTTCGGTCCGCGACGATCTGGGCGTCAAAGACATCTCCTGCCACCAGGACCGCATCGCACTGGTGCTCGTTAGCCAGGCGGGCGATTCTTTCAATGGCCTCAAAGCGTGCTTCAACCAGCGCCGCGCAGTCTTCTGTTTCGAAGCGACTGAATGCCCGCCCCATTTGCCAGTCTGCTGTGTGTAAAAACGTGGGCATCTTGCCTTCCCCAGATCAGTACGAGCTTGCAGAGGGAAGCGAGTGTAACAAGAAACCTGGGCGATGATCCGCTCAGGCCTTGCGAATGAATTCCTGCAGGCGAGGTGCGATTTCCTCTCGCCAGCGGCGACCGTTAAACGTGCCGTAATGGCCGACTCCCGGCTGCAAGTGGTGCACCCGGCGGTCGTCGGGAATGTTGGTGCAGAGTGTGTGGGCGGCACGGGTTTGACCGGGGCTGGAAATATCGTCCTTTTCCCCCTCGATGGTCATCAGCGCCGTTTTTCGGATGGCCCCGGGGTCTACCAGCCGACCGCGGTGCCTGAAGCAACCACGAGCCAGGTGAAACTCCTGAAAGACACGTTCGATGGTGTCGAGGTAGTAGGCATCGGGCAGATCCATCACCGCCAGATATTCGTCGTAAAACTCTCTGTGGCGGGCGACCTCTTGCGCGTCATCATCGCGAATAGACCGGAAAAGCCCCCGATAGGCACCCAGGTGACGGTCGAAGTTCATATTGATAAACCCCGTCAGCTGTAAAAAACCGGGGTAAACCTTGCGCATGGTACCCGGATAAGGCGCCGGCACGGTATGGATCAGGTTGCGTCTGAACCAGGAAAGTTTGTGTTTGCTGGCCAGCTCGCAGGGTTCTGTGGGATCAACGCGCCCGTCCACCGGGCCACTCATCAGGGCCAGAGAACGGGGCGCCGACGGGTGATCATCCTGGGCCATCAGTGCGGTAGCCGCCAGCACCGGCACGACCGGCTGGCAGACCGCGAGAACGTGGGTATCTGGGCCTATATGGCCAATAAAATCAATAACATAATCAATGTAGTCGTCGAGCCCGAAATTGCCTTCCGAAATTGGCACCCTGCTGGCGTCACGCCAGTCTGTGATGTAAACATCATGCCCCGGCAACATGGCTTCCACAGTACCTCTTAGAAGCGAAGCAAAATGGCCGGACAGTGGCGCCACGATTAGCAGCTTTGGGTCATCGGAACGATCAATGTTGCGCTGGAAGTGCTTCAGTTGGCAGAAGGGCTTGCGTTTGACGATGGTCTCTCTGACCAAAACCGTCTCGCCGTCGCAAACCGTTGTCTCCAGATTAAAGGCAGGCTTCGGGTAACGCCTGGTGAGATCCTCAAACACGTTGAGCGCCGAGGCAATACTGCGGGTTCCGGGAATCCTGGAGCAGGGATTCAACGGGTGTCGAAGCAATTGGCTCTGGCCGCTTGCCAGCAAACGGGCGGGTTTCAGGGCCAGACGGCTCAGTTCGTGCGTGTAGTACATCATCATGCGCATTATCCTGTCGGAGTTCAGTTGTTTTTCTGGACAATGCGTTCAGCATACGCCTGTTTGTCGATCAGTGCGAAGACGAAAAAAAAGCAGATCAGTCGACGACTGATCTGCTTTTATAAAATGGTAGCGGGGGCAGGATGGTTATGAGGCCGATAATTTTGACCCACTTTTTTTGTGCCAGAATTATCAAAATTGCCATAAATCTACGTATGATCTAGGATTCTACAGAAATGGCGCGGTGGAAGCTAGGTGCATTAATGACAGACAACAGCTATCAAAATTGGCACCAGACTGAAGAGTCGAGAGACGGAGATTTGACCGTAAGGGCGCCAGGCCCTCACTTCCAAAGCATCCGGGAATGGGCGCAGGAAAACGACATAGCTGATATTTTCGATGCCATCGCCCTCACCTTTGGGTTCACCGAAAATTTCACCATCATCGGCAACCTGTATCGCGAACTATCAAGCCCGGAATCGACCAGCATATTAGCCCAATGGTCGGAAAACTCATACATCAACCATCTAAGCCGGCTCAGTGCAGCCTATAGCCAAAGCCCCGAAATTTCCAATGCTTTTGCCGGTTTCCCGCGAAGACCATCCAGAAGCAGCACAAAACAAACACTTCGCAACGCGGGCGCTGACATTTCGCAAACACATTTTCTACTGGAAATGATCGTACAACCACTGGTTCTATCCGGACCTGATTCAGCAGACCGGCGCCGTCGCGCCTTCAGAATTTGGCTGATCGTTCAGGCTCTCGAAAGAGCGGTCGAACACAACTGCCCTTTTGATAGCCAGATTCAACAGATCGCCAGCGCACTCAGCTTACCCGGCGATGATACAAAATGGGAGGTAATAGATACTGTTCTTCACAGAAGCACACGTGCATACCCCGCCGAGGAATGCTCCTACCCACAGTTCACACAAACCATTCGATACGCAGCCACACAGCTAAAGATTCTTCCAAAGTTTTCAGAGAACAGAAAACAGAAACCACTGCTGGATGCCATCGCACTGGTGGCCGGTGGGCACATAAATGCAATCCGCCAGAATCATCAGTTCGCTCCCTTCCAGCCATCCCTTACGGGGCTACTAGCACAAACTGACTCGGCAGTAATTCTCGACAAACATAGGAACGAGCCCCAAGTCCTTGCCTTTTACGACAACGAAAGTGACACCGCCGACGAAGAAGGGCTCGAGCAACTGTTACTGTTTAATGTCGAACCAAAGGAAACGCCAGAACAGCAGAGACTCTCAGGCAGAAGTGTTTTGATGCAGACTGCAGAACTCTCTCATTACCTACCCTGGTCTTGGGACAAACCACTCCCTCCTGAAAAGGAGCACCTTGAGAAGTGGTTGGATCAGACCCTGTCCCATTCCGCCCTGGGTGAGCGATTTGGAGCGGCGTTGGTTTGGTTAGCACTTCGTTTGGGGCGCTCCCTCGAATTTGTCCTGGAGTTTGAGATTACTGACGAAACTGGGGACGAATGGTCGATCTCCACTGACCTGCAAACAGCTCACCGAAATTCACCCAAACGCCACAGTTCATGGTTGCCGGATCAGGCCGATAAAGCTCTGATCGAACCGTTTGAAACGTCCCTGTGTATTGAATTACCAGGCCTGATCCAGGACATTCTTAGGGAAGCAAAACGAATCTTTCCAGGGGCACCATTATTACGGGGGTTATGGTCACGAATTGGAGTGATTAAGTTAGAAAGCTGGTTCAAGAAGCATTCGCGACGTTGCTTCCCCCGACTCAGTAGTGCAAAGCTGGGCAATGCCGAGTCACAACAAGTCTTCGAGGCATTCGGTGATCACTCACTAGCCCGACTGATTTCATCGCACCCGAGCTCTGCTCTCCCTGCGGCTTGCGGATACGCAAACTGGGATATACGGCAGATACAAAGTGGCTTTAACCTTCCCATTCAAACCAAGTCAAACTCTGCTAACCGGGTAAACCTTCTCGGAAGCCTGCTGGCACCTATTGAGTCCGTGCTGAAGTCTGAGATCCAGCATGGCACCACGAAGCTTTTGGAAAGCAGTCGCGGGGATCCGATTACATTCCACAATTATTTTGCCCAGTACACCGTTACCGCACTCTATGCCGCCACCGGTTGCCGCCACCTCTCCGAGCCCTTTGAGTCGATTGCACATTTTTGCCAAGAGCCCCCGGCAGTTTTCATCAACGACAAATCCGATGACGGTCTTCACTGCGGGCGCATGGTCCCTCTAGCAAACGACGCGCTTACTCTATTTAACGCCTATTGCAATCATCTTCGTTCATTCGCCTCAGACCTTGAACATTCGCATCCTCGCCTATCCAGCCGAATTGAACAGATGCTCAATGGATCATCCACCACACTGCCGCTATTCTTCCTATTAGACCCTTCCGGTTTCTGGCATCCGTTGAATGATGACAGCACTCCAGGCGCGGAGCTCTTTCGGTGGGAGCTACCAAGGAACCTGTTCCGTCACCGTTTTTCACAGCAATTGAACCGGCGAGGTGTAAACCCAGAAGTCATTGATGGGTGGATGGGGCACGGCGAGCGAAGTGCCACCACCTACAATGATCACTCAGCCCGGCGCTGGAAAGCAGACGTTGCCCGTCACCAGCAACAGCTGAACGACTGCTTTGAGGAACTTGGTTTTATCTCAGAGTTACCCTATGCATCCCCCACCACGATAGATCTTCAATCCGCGCCAACAGAACCCGGCTACTCAGAACCTCAGATATTCGGACAGGCAAAACGCCACCGCGATCGGATGAAAGCGAGAAATCAGGCTCGATCACAGGCACGGAAAGACCTGAACCTTTTTCTGTCGGTCAATCCGCTCGAAGAGGGCGCACAGCTAACTCAAACCTATGTGAACGACCTTGTGAGACAAATGCTCTTGCGCGAGAACGGCCTCCCTCACCCTCGCGCGGCCATCAGAATGGAGGTTCTGGTCCAATGGCTCGAAAGCCGTGGTCCTAATGCAAGGCGATTCATTCGGCACCGCCTGGCGCGGGTCGAATCCGAACGATCACTGTTCAGGGAGTCTTGCCCCCGCGCCGTTCAAGTTATGCCAATGCTCCAACAGTGGGCAAGCCAAACACGACAAGGCATACGGCAAGCCCAGGTTTCAAAATCCAACGGTCTGGCACTTGGTGCCGTGCTGCTGGCCATTGATAAGCGGATTTCCTATCTCCAGCTTCTGGAGGACGTAATTCAGGGACGCAACTATCGGGTCATTCAACACAATGATCACGTGTACTTTGAGTACAATGAAGCACTAAAGCCCGAAGATTTTGATCAACCGGTTCAACGCCATCAAATCGATCACACGATCGGACGATTACTGGCAAAGGGACTGGGCATTAAGGACACCAAGGATCTGGCCACCGCGCGCTGTCCGAAACCTTTGCGTTCGCTAGCCGACATTCTCAGGACAGCACCGCCTCACGGACCATTAAATTCAGACGAGCTTTCTCTAGCCCAGTTAATAAAATCCCTCCATCAACTGGTCGAACAAGCCAATCTGGTTGACCTACCCGGTTTAGTTGCGGGGGCTCTGAGTGAAAGAAATCCGCCCTCCAGTGTCTGCTTTTATGACTATCTGAGGCTAAAGGAAGGGATCCGATACTCAACGCCAAGCCACCCTGCAGGCGGGCCGGCCTTAGAGCTTGATTCGCGGCCACATATAGTCAGCATGACGCCTGGCAACTACCCCGATGAATTCTACGATTCAGCGAAGTCCTTCATTTTCGGTCTGCAAAATTTGCTCAATACATACACAAAAAGCAGATCCACACTGATGGCAAAGGAGGTTGAGCAATACTGTCGAACCCATGCGCACGAGGTCAGCAGTGCCATCTTTTTATTGGGACGTTGGGTTGCCTATCGCATCAGAAATGGCAAAGCTGCATCCCATCGCGCTCACACCCCCTATGCTCGCAACTCTCTCAAACGGTATCTAGCCGCCCTATCCCCCGCGTTTAGTGGACTAGCTTCCAGAACCGATTTATTGACAATGACGGAGGACGAGGTCACCGAGCTCTGTGACAACATGTTGTCTCAGTGCGCAGAAAAGCAGAAAGACTTGCACTATTTCTCCGCCAGATTGGTCGAGTTCTTCGACTGGGCCTGTGAATGCGGGGTTTCCTCCCCGGATTGGGATGAGCTTAGCCTGGGCAGCTCCCAGCGATCCGTTCGCCCAAGGCTGTTCTCTGAGGCCGAGTACTTCCAGGCGCTCGAGTTACTACTCCGTGCTAACGCCGAACACGCAGAGCGTGGCCCCCTATCCGCCTTCGTGCTTTTGCTGGCCTTTCGCTTTGGCCTACGCGCACAGGAGGCCATCGGGCTTCTGCGTTCCGACTGGTGTCAGTCGGGACAAATGACTTGGGTGCTCGTCCAAAGTAATAAAATACGAACCTTAAAGAACGCTCGGAACAGTCGGCGCGCAGTACCCCTCATGTTCCAGTTGTCACCGCTTGAACAAACAATCATCCAGACCATTCTCACTCAACACACGATCCAGGCAGCAGGCGATGGAAATGTTCCGATTCTCTGTGACACAGAGAAGGCACTCACACGCCACGCACGATCACTAGCCCCCGATATTGCCCGCGTTCTCAAGACTGTCACCGGCAATCGTAAAATGAGCCTCCATCAGGCTCGTCATGTGTTCTGCAATGTTCTGACTGCCGCTCTGTTCGAGATCGACAGCCCGCTTGCAGAGAACCTTTGCCCGTCTGCAGACCATACAGCAATAAGAAGCATTATGCTGGGGACGCAGGAATTACCCTCACGCCGCTGCGCTATGGCAATCGGGCGGGCACTCGGACATCAGACACCACGCACACAGCTTCGTTCCTACAATCACCTGCTGACAGAATGGGCCGACTCACTCACTCCCCTTAGCTCCCACTACGCCAGTGAAGTCGCGAACGCTATCAAAACCAACGAATGGCCAGTGGAACCGCAGCCTCAACCAGGATCCCATCCAACCGTTTTCTCACGAACAGAAAAACTCTCTCCCAAAACCATCGCGGAGGGTTTACGGCTGATGGCACTGGGTTACAACACTGATATCGTCGAACAGCTTTTGCGACTGGAACCGGGAGAATTCACGGGTGTCGAGGAATTTGTTGATCGGATTAACGAATCCATCAGATTCAAGGTTTTTGATCCGACTAGAGGCAAAAAGGCGTACGTCTACGGGCAAGACTTACCCAGGCACATCCTTAAATCCCGGCCCGCCGACTTTTGGCAGCGACTGTTGCAGATCGCGGAAAAACTGCCCCCATCCGATGGGATAGATTTTAATCGGCCCTTACCGTCATTAGAGCAGGCATCAAACCTGGTCGGCCGAAACGGCCACATTCTAATGAACATGCCAGAGGAGGCGAATCTTCTGCGCCTGATGGTTAACAGTCTAAACTTACCCAAAAAAAACTATCATGCCGTGGTGAAATCTAAGCCAGCCAACCGTCATAGAGCAACGCGCTTGCTGAATGTCGGACAGTTTCAAGAGACCACTCAATCGTCCATTCAGTTGGACACATTTAATGAGAACTATGGCGTAGCCTACAACAGGGGCCGCTCCTACGCCGGTCTGGTGGTCGCCAAGCCGGCTGTAGGACCCATCCATGACAATATCGAACTCGCTCTTTTCTTTACCACGATTGCGGCCGCATACTGCCCGCGGGAAATAACTCCATCACCAGTATGTTGGTGTTTAGGAGGTCAATCCAGCTGGAAAAATTCCGGGTCATTCGACGAGATTTCCTCAAGCTCAACGAGCGTAACCACTGACCTCGATCGTCCTACGGAGGGTTGTCGTAACGCCAAAAATTCGACCATATGACGGTTTGCATAGGCTCCAGCGAGAATACGCAGAAAACGTTCATTAGGACACAGAGCCTCAAGCCTACCCTTCGCCTCAGCCCCATCATTCACGCTCTCGACTTGCAAACTTACCTTGAGCCTCGCCTCATCGAAACCGATTAGCCGCGCTGTGCCTTGGATTCGCTCCTGAACGGCCTCATCAGACACTAGCGTTGGCATGGTCCCCTGGATCGTTACACCTCCAAGTTGTTCCGCGCCAAAACTCACAAAAAAACCCTGCGTCACCAACCTGTTGGCAAACCGAGCCTGCAACTCGTTGCCCTTTTCAGACAGAAACGACTGTTCCTCGGCCGTGAGCCGCCCCACCAAATCGGTCTCGCCGAGGGAGGACTGGCGCACGAGTACTCGCGTGATAGCCTGAGCCGCCGCCCGATAATCTTCGACCTGCGCACTTGAAATATCCGTGCCGATGATCCTGACGATAATGGTTGCCGGAAATTCTGTTTCATCCGGGGACTCAAGGCGCAGGCGTGATTCAACATCAATGTTCGTATCTTTCCGGAAACGCGCAAACTCACCCAGAGCATGCGCCATAAAATCCCGCAAAAGTTTTTGCTGAGCGCTTGCAAACACCCCCTCCCCGTCGAACTCCAGCGCACCGTTAAAATGGGTAACCGTTGGTGGGCTTAATTGATGGCTCACCATGATGATGCCATCCATTACCCTGGCTTCTTTACTCGGGCTCATAATGAACTCTCCTGCACAAATGTTTGGTTTTTTCTCGACACCGATCTATCAACGAAAGGATTTTTTAAAATCCAGCGTGCTAATGTTTTACCACAGTTTTGTGGCGAAGTGAGCGAGAGCTCCCAAAGAAGCAGAAAAGCGGGTCATTTACGCGACACCTGAGAAATGGACATATCAAAAAAGATTTTTTCCACTTCAAAATCAGTCTGTTGCAATTAAATTTTGCTAGAAAATAAAATTCACAAAGAAATTCATTTTACACTTATTTAGAATGGTAGGCTTAAAGCCTACAAGACGCCTTAACACCAAAGGGTTTCTTAACCGACACAGCTCAAATTAAAACTTATATATTAAAATCAACCAAAACTTTAATGACCCATAACCACCAAAGAAATTAATAACTTACTCTTTCCAGTTTGCATGTACTTGTTAGAGTGGTTGAAAAAACTCTTCACCAAATACAAAATGAACACATAGAATATTCAACCTCCAAAAGCATAGAAGCAGGCTGAGCGCGGGGGCGCCTCCAATGCCAAGCTTGCAATCCCGTAGTGGTTCAGAAGCAGATTCGAACGGCCACAGTTTAATGTGCGAGGTTACTCTCGAAATGACGAAAAAGTACCTAACGGAAAAAGAACTACTCGTTGGCCTAGATGCCCACACCGCCCATGCCGATGAGCTAGCCGACCCGTTGCCTCAGGAGCTCACTCCGCTGGAACGCCTCAAGGGTTCCGTCAAACGCTATGATCGGCCGACCGATTCGGTTTGGGACGAGTATTTCGACTCTGATGGCGTCAGTGACGATTTTATGGAAGACCGCGAGCCACCGGCACCGGATGAGCGTGATAAGTAACGATATCATCATCGCGGAAAGGTAGAGGCCTTCCATGCCAAGCATCACACGGATCGACCCGGAACCGTTTTTCAGCCTGCCACACCGCACCAGCGGCCCAGCCGGTGCGCCGCTGCATAATCGCCTTCCGTTTTACCGAGCCTATGCCACCGGCCTTCCGAGTCATGTGAAGAGCCTTGTGTTGACCTCCGATCTCCAGGGGCGAGAAGCCGGCGGTCAGAATTGGCTGCTCGGCGTGCCTGTTGCTGAAGCACTTTTGGCACTGTCTCGGGAAGGCGTCATTCCGGCGCCCGACGCGGTGTTTCTGTGCGGTGACCTGTACGACTATCCCGAATGCCGAAAACGCGGCGGTACTGGGCCGGTGGACGAGGTGTTTCAGGCGTTTTCTGCGATCACACCGGAGGTCGTCGGCGTTCTGGGGAACCACGACCAGATAGAGTACCCCGAGGCGCTTCCAGACAACACCACCGTCCTGGATGGCGAGGTGGTTGGGGTGTTGGGCAACCTGAACGTCGGTGGCGTCAGCGGTATCGTGGGCAATCCGAATCGCAACCAACGGCGAACCGAGGACGATTTTCTGGCCGCACTGGAATCGGTAACCGATCAAGCCCCGGATATCCTGCTGCTCCATCAAGGCCCTACCGACCCAGAACGGGCGAATCGACGGGGTGATCCTGGGGTAGCGCTGTCGCTCGAAACCGGATTTCAAGGGCTCACCGTGTTCGGCCATACTCGGTGGGGCTGGCCCTGGCTTATTTCACTCGGTGAGGGTCAGGCTTTGAATGTCGATGGGCGGGTCGTGGTGGTTCTGCCGGAGGTTGACGGTGGGTGAACGATTAGGCGTAGGAGTGACGATTCGATGAGCATCCGACTGACTCCACACCGCTTTATTTCGGCCAATCCGGTCGGGGTGGACTGGGTTTGTGGTGACCTGCATGGCGAGTTCGACGCTCTGCAAACCGCGTTATCGGAAGCTGGATTCAACAAAGCGGCTGATCGTCTGTTTCTACTGGGAGACACCATTGACCGTGGCCCAGAATCCCGGGCTCTCCTGGAGTGGGTTCTGGCCACCGACTGGGTATACAGCGTGATGGGCAACCATGAGCTCATGTTTGTCGCTGGCGCTGAGGATAACCGCAACCGATATAAGCACCGGGGAATGGGCGGTGACTGGGCCGCGAGCCTGGATGAAACCTCTTACAAAAATCTGGCAACCCAGTGTCGCTACCAGCTGCCGCTCACCATGACGCTGGAGTGCGAGAACGGACAGCTCGGGCTGGTGCATGCCCAAAGCCCGTTCGACGACTGGCGCACCGTTCAGGAGTGTTCTTTCTCAGAGCGTTTTGCCATTGAGTGCACCTGGCCCTGGAACCGGGCCCAAGGAAAAAATCAAACCATTTCGGGTATCACGGCCGTGGTGTCAGGCCACATCGGGACTGCCGAGGTCATTCAGCGCGGAAACCAGGTCTGGATTGACGTTCTGGCGAGAACCGGTCAGGTGCCGCTGATGCCGGCTCGCCAGGTGTTGGAACGAGTGGTGGCATATCCATCTGATCACCAATAGCAACCTGTTCCAGGCCAACCGGCGCAGCCTGATCCCACTCTCTGAGCGTCTCTGGCATGGGCGCGTCGGGGTCACACTGTGCCATCAGGTCACTCAAGCTGTACGATTTCTTATCCTTCATGGCCTTACCTTCGATGGCCTCTACATCCCCGGATCACCGCGGCTTGCAGCACTCCGGTTTCTGGATTGGAGAATCTGTCTAGCGCCTGGTATTCGCCATCCCACTCCTGAGCATGCCGGTACCGGACAACCTGTTCGGGTGTGAGCTCGACAATATCATCAAAGCCGGTTTCGTAGCCCTCGACCAGCACTGGCGTCTCCGGCGGCAACTTTTGTAGTTGCGTTATCAGCTCTTCTGCTGTCATTTCGACTCCCCGGTCAAATTTGACCGCCTCAAACTTCTATCACAATCGGCGCGTTCCGCGGCTCATACCGAGCGGTGCAGGTGCTGGCATTGATCAACGTCGTTAGCCCCTTCTGATACTCCCCATAGCCTTCATGGATATGACCAAAAATGTGCGCTTTGAGTGAGAGTTGCTGGATTCGGTTAAGCAAGTCAATGCAGCCAACATTCTGGCATTTGAATCCGAGGTTTGCCTCATCGCCGATACCTTTGGGTGGGCCGTGGGTAATGAGCACATCGGTATCGCCCGGTATAAGCTGCCATTTTTTGTGCAACTGCTGGCCACGCTCCAGCATAAACGCCCAATCCATAAAGGTGGGCGTCCAGGGTGAACCCCAAAACCGAACGCCCTCAATCTCCACGCCACTGTCTTCGAGGTAAATGGCGTTGGTCAGTGCCTGACGGGCAAGATCCGGAGTTTCCTGGAAGGCCCAGTCGTGATTACCGGCAATCACAATCTTATGCCGGTGCGGCAGCGTCCCGAGCCAATCGTTGAGGTCTTCGATGTTCTCTAGGGTGCCCTGGCCCAAGCTGTCGCCGGCATGAATCAGTACGTCGCCGTCCGGAATCTCCGGGATACGCCGGTGCAGGCTGTGGGTATCTGAAATACAGACCAGTTTCATACCATCGTCTCCGGTGACGTCAGCAGCTCAGACTCCAACGCCCAATCCATATAGGGGAGCACTCGGGCCATGTTTCGAGCATCGTCCACACCACGATGGTGATGGCCCTCAAATTCCAATCCGTGAAACGCTAGCGCGTTGGCAAATCCATTCTTCCTCTTCTGGCCGGTGGTGCGTCGCCAGATACGTTTCAAATTCAGGTGCGGGTGAGGCAGGATGACCGGCCGAGCACCGTCCAACTGGCTTTGAGCCTCCAGGTGCAAACGATCATAGTTACCCCAACTGCGCCAGATAAAATCGTCAGGCAGATCACCCAGCCAGGCATTCATGGCCTCAATCGCCTCGGGGAGCGTGGGCGCGGCATCCACCATCGACTGGGTGATCCCGGTCAGCTCCATGCAGAAGTCGCTCAGCACAGGATTCCGGGTTGGCCTGACCAGAAACGAGTGGGCATCCAGCAGGTTTCCCTTCCGAGTGGCGAGGGCACACCCGACTTCAATGATCTCCATGTTGTGGATACTCTGAGAATCACCATTGGGTGCCCGCTGCATCTCCCAGCAAGTTGCCTCTAGGTCCACAATCAGCAACATTGATTGTTCCAGCCCTGTTTCTCCAACACCCAAACACAACATGTAGGCTTTAAGCCCACCACCAAACGCATCATATAGATGAACCGCACAAGGCCATGCTACCAATGCCCGTAGACCTGCGCCACCGGTCTTTCAGAACTCGACCTAGAAAAACAAGTTTGAGCGACAAGACCATAACAAGGAAAAGCCATGCATCCTGACTATCAACACCAAACGAAATGCTTCATTTCCCACACATCAGGCCCGTGCCCGGGCTTCAATATTGATTCATCATTTCGCCACAACTTGGGCGAAATTAGAGGCAACGGAGTGGCCGGTAAGGTCGCAAAGCGAACATTCAGTCGGGGCGCAAAACCATAATTGGTCTTAACGATCCTTTGCCACTAATCTCTAGGTGGTTACTTCCGCCGTTGAGATCCCTTCATTTTTGAAAACGCGCTTTACAGCAGCTTGCACGGGCCCATGTCACAATATGAAATTATTGGACGTGTATGGACCCCTCCTCTATTGTGGTGGTATCGACCTCTGTGGAAACTCTGTTTACCTCACTTGTGTGCTTCCGATAGCGCCTTCACATGCTAGCCGCAGCCATGTTGTGGTCATAGCCCGTCTCATTATGTACCAGTGCCCTGGCAGAGGCCGGATAACCGTGCCAGCCAAAGCACTGCCACCGGCAGCAGGCGCGCTGGTGGCAGTGCCAGCGGCCAGGTCAGCCGCCATATCAGGGCGGATCAGCTATCGCTGGTGTCCGGCAGGTAAGCGCCGTCCTCGTCATGGACTTCCTGGCCGGTCACCGGCGGGTTGAAGGCGCAGATCAGGCGCATGTCCTCGCTGCCACCGTACAGGATGTGCTTGTCGTGGTTGTCCAGGGCGTAGAGGGTACCGTCGGTAATCTCGTGAACTTCACCCGTGGCGAGGTCCTTGATGCGCCCGTTACCCGCAACGCAGTAAACGGCTTATAGGTGGTGCTTGTACCAGAAAGTGTGCTCGGAGCCTGCCTTGATGATGGTTTCGTGGAAGGAGAATCCCATTCCGTCCTTCTTGAGCAGCAGACGGCGGCTGGTCCACTGCTTGTCGCTGACTTCACGCTCGGTACCAATGATGTCCTGAACTCTAACGATTTTCATGGGCGAATCTCATGGTTGGTTGGCCAGAATCGGGTGAACTAGGCTTACAGTCTTAACATTAGACATCTATATATTTCAAGCGGCCCCTTCCTCCCGCCACTGGTTATACCCGCTCTAGCAGCCTGTCGGACTTAATCAAGCCGCATCGAAATGAGATAATCCTTACACCATGGGCCGCAACCGGACTTCAATGATGGGACATTTTGTACTCGCTGATCGGGACACTGACTTTCTGCTTCCTCCTTCCATTCAGGATTGGTTGCCTGAGGATCACCTGGCCCGGTTTGTCGTTGAAGTGGTTGATCAACTCGATCTGTCTAAGCTCACCCAGCAATATACGGGGCGCGGTTCGCGGGCTCATCATCCTGCCGTATTGCTCAGCTTGTTGATTTATGGATACGCGACCGGTGTCTTCTCCAGCCGCAAGATTGAACGCGCCACCCACGACTCGATTGCGTTCCGTTATCTGGCGGCCAACACGCATCCGGATGATGACACGATTGTCACCTTCCGCCGTCGTTTCCTTCCTCAGGTTGAGGCTCTGTTTGTCCAGGTTCTGCTGCTGGCGTGGGAAATGAGTCTGGTGAAGCTAGGCCGGATCGCTCTGGATGGCACCAAGGTGAAAGCGAATTATTCGGTGGCAGTAACTTGCGCAGAATAGCTTCGCGGCGCTCCGGTGAATACTTCATGAAAACCTCTGTCTCGCCCCACTTCATTTAGAAAGTCTAACATCGGGTGGGGTTCCAACTACCTTGACAGAGGGGGATCCCATCTTTCTTACACTTACCCGGAGAGAGCTTTAGATAGCTTGGCTTGCCGGGTGGGAAGATTGACTGTTTCAGTTGCGATCATCCGGTCTCCGGAAAAGAGCCAGAATTCACAGGCATTGTCACTCTCTGTGGGACGCCGCTGAATTCGGTCGTATCCAGTGGCGATTCCAATACACTGGACTTTCATGCCGTTGAGATCTGACCAAAAACGAGGAGGAGAGGCAGGCGGAGACGGTTTACCACAAATATGAGCCGCCGCAATTTGTGCTTGAAGCATGGCATTGTGAATAGTTTCTATTCGGATGGGTGTATTGGTGGAAACGTTGACGGCTTTAGCGCAATCTCCGATCGCAAATATGTCAGGGTCGGAGCTACGCATGCCGCTGTCTACTATAATACCACCGTCGCAATCCAGGTTTGCGTCTTGCGCAAGTTCGGCATTGGGGATGGCTCCTATACCGATAACAACGACGTCTGCGGGTTTGGTAGTGCCGTCGGACAAACGGATACCGGAAACTCGGTCTCCCTCAGTGAGAATCTGGTTGACGCTAGCATTGAAGTAGAACATTACGCCGGCGGAGGCCATGCGGTTTCTGACAAAATTACTTGTTAATGGTGACGCTACTCGACACATCGCTCGGCTGTTGGCCTCAAACACAGAGACTTGTTTTCCCTGTAGATTGGCAGCGGAGGCGACTTCAAGCCCGATAACACCCGCGCCGAGAATGGCCACCTTCTCGCATTCCGGGGCTAACAGGGCATTACGTAATGCGGTGGAGTGGTCAAGATTCCTGAGATAGAAAACATTTTTTGCGCTCTCACCAGGTAAATCAATAGGACGTGGCCTCGCTCCTGTTGCCAAAATCAGCGTGTCGTATTTAATTTTCCTGCCGCCTTGAATCACTACTTGCTTTGCCGATCGTTCAAGCGCTATTACTTTACCGCCTTGTTCAAATTCAACTTTGTTGTCCCGAAAGAAATTAGGAGAACGGATCGGAGTTGGCGAGGGCAACTCATCTGAGGTCAAATAGGCTTTGGACAACGGGGGACGCTGGTAAGGCAGCGTGTTTTCCTCGCCCAAAATGGTAATCGTTCCGTCGAATCCATTCTGGCGGAGAGCCTCTGCGGCGGTCAGGCTGGCTATTCCAGCGCCAATGATAACTATTTTTTGCATATTCGCTCGATTCCTCTTTTGTTTTTGTAGCACTATAAAAGTCCGCGCAGTCGAGCTTCAGTGACTGCCTGAACCCGGTTGGTTACTTTAAGTTCGCTGAAAATCTTCTTCATATGCCATTTGACGGTATCCTCCGTCACAAGAAGCCGTTCAGCGATCTCTCTGTTGGTCATTCCGTTGCTTACGCATTTCAACAGAGAAATCTGCTTTATCGTGATAGTTGAGTGGGCATTGCCGGGCACAGGTGGCACGCTGGAGTCTTCTATTCTGACATCGGGATCCTTCGTAGCTTTAGCTTCAGAGTCGTCTGGCAGATCGTTAAAAAGATCCTGAGCAAGGGGGCTAAGAGAAAGTAGCGCTTCTTTGATCCAGAGCCGTGTGAAGTGACAGTTCAAATGTTCCGAAAGTAGGTTTGCATCAAGAATCATGCGCTTCGCCGATTTTGATGAACCGAGGGCAAACGCTGCCAGGGCCTGACAATAGTGGGCGGCGATCCTGGTTCTAGCGTCTGAAATTGCGCTGGCGCTTTGTAGTGCTTGTTTGGCATATTTTTCGGCGACACCAAACTGTTTCCCAAGCCGTAGTCTATACATTGAGGTTACCAGGGCCATACGTGCTTGAATGGCCTGGTTTTGATTTGGCAGGAACGTCAGCTCACATTCATCGGGGAGTATGGGTGGACCCAATTCCTCGTTGTTCAGGAGAGTAAACTCAGCTAACTGAACTTTAGTCAGGATATTTAGACGAGAGAGCTCTCGCTCGCAGGCGGCTAAGCGGGATTGTTCCAACAAGGCCATGGCTCTATCTCGGAACCCTTGGTGGTACAGAAAACGGCTGTAGGCCTGTGTACACCCCCACAGAATATCTGTAACGCCATAGTTCAAAGCGAAATCGAACGAAGCCTGTGCAGATTCCTGGGTAACCAGGTGATGGTTCTGTTCGTGCAGGATTTGTAACTCAAGGGTGCCAAACATTTTATTTAAAAAAGTTTTTGGCACCTGAATCTTTTCTGCTGTTTTATTCGCTTGAAGCAACACACTCCTTGCTCGGGCGATGTCCCCCTTGAACAGTTCACCCTGAATTTCTGCAGTTTTAAGCCAAATAAAAGCGTAATGTTGATTGGATGACTGGATGGCCACAGCCGCTCGATGGGACAATCGCTCCAACTCTTCAAAATGGCGTCCACTGGAGGCAATGAATGCCTGGCAAGTAAGTGCTGCGCCTTTGCCAACCATGTTACGGTCGCCAAAGGAGTCTATCCATTTTTGACAGAGAACCTGACTCTCCAGTAATTTATCCTGTGTAGCTTTGCCTATCGCATTAACCAATTCCCGCCATCCTTCCTCATCAAGATTGCCCACCCCCCTGGAGCTCGGATGAAGCGAACTAACCAGTATTTCCTCTGCTTGACGAGCTTGTTGGCTGAAATACAAAATCCACGCGTAACCTATGCTCAAGGCAGCGATTTTTTTTATCGTACGAGCCGGTACTTTTCCAAACCAGGTGCGAAGTCCTTCGATTTCACCCTGCCTCAGAGCCACGTCCAGAATAATGCTGTCACTTACGACGCGAGCCCAACGATGGTCACTGGCTTCCAGAGCTGCATTGATTGAATGGAGGTACTCTCCCCTACGCCAATGCCAGAACGCGACCCGTTTCAGTACATACGAGCGACGTTCTCGTTGGGTGGTGTTAAATAAACTACGCAAATACTCTCGCAGCACAGGGTGCATATCCATACGATCAGCAGAAGTCCCGGCGGGAGCTAAAAGAGCATAATGTTCGTTAAGAAACGTAATTTCCCGGTCGGCCTCTTCTGTCTTATAGACATAGCCATAGCATTCAGCGCTGATTACTTCGAGCATCGCTGCATTGCAAAGAAAGGTCCTCGTACTATCGGGTAATGCAGTTAAGAGGTTGTCCCTGAAATACGAGCGAGTTTCCGGCCAAGTCGCTGCGGGGAGATTTGGGTTTGGGGTTCGGCACATAAGCCTGACAAGTGCTGGCCATCCACCGGTGGCTTTTATGATGTTGCTGGCTTCGGGGCCACCCGTACCCGATAATTCACAAACCTCCTCTTCTGTAAATACAAGTTCATCAGCACCATACGTTACAACACCCGTCATCATAGACAAACGCGCCAACGCCCCGACGCGACTCGGTGCAATGAAAAATTTCACATTGCTCGGTGTTTCACAGATTAAATCCTCAATCAAATCCGCGGTATGTTTAGCCTCGCCAATCCCATCAAGGCAAATTCTTATCGTCTTTTTTGCATTACACAGTGCGTTTCGAAGAGCTTCGATGGTGTCGATGTCACTTTTTATCGTGCGCCAAGATTCAACTCCTTCGATTTGATATAAAACTAACGCTGCAAACAAACTGTCATTAACGCCATATGAGTCGGGGAAAGATCGGGTATTGATGTAAACCGCGCTCTCAAGTTCCAGTTCGCGAGTGTTTGCTGCAAAGGCCACTTGTACAGATTTTCCATAGCCTGGCGGGGCCCGATACAGAACTACCTTTGATTCAGGCGTAGCAGAAGCGCTCAGGCAATAGCGGTCTAAACACCCTTGAGTAATGAAACACTGACGAGCCCACATCCTTTCAGACATCCTCCGACACCAGTCTTCCAAGCTATGGCGGGTCATGACAATCCGATCTCCTGCTTCGTCTCCCCGAAACGCGAGGGCGCTATGGGGTGAAAGCATATTGATAGATGTCTAGTGCGAAAACTACCCCTTAGAGTAGTTGTTTGATATCCGGTTCTGGCCAAACCTGTTCATGCCTACAACTTGTCCGTTCACCTGAGGGACTCGGTGTTCGCACAATGTAGAAAAATGATCAAGCTGAAAAACAATAAGGTGATCCTAATGTCAATGTCAGAAAATGTCTTAACAACAGAGTCTCTTCAGAGAGACCCTGTTGCCGAAGGTTATGTCGACAGAAAACGCCACCTCTGGGTCCTTTCTGTGCTGTGGCCAGCGACGCCTCTTATTGGCCTTTATTTGGTATCCCAGACTGGATGGAGCATTTGGTACGGATTGGTGTTGATCCTTTGGTATGGCGCAGTTCCCTTGATTGATGCCATGTTTGGAGAGGATTTTTCAAACCCCCCCGAGTCGGCTGTGCCTCGGCTTGAACAGGATCGTTACTATCGGGTACTGACCTACTTGACGGTTCCTATTCACTATGCCGCCTTGATTGTCAGTGCCTGGTGGGTATCCACGCAACCAATGAGTGTTTTCGAGTTTCTGGCATTGGCCCTTTCCCTGGGAATCGTGAATGGCCTGGCTCTGAACACAGGCCACGAACTTGGCCATAAAAAAGAAACGTTTGACCGTTGGATGGCGAAGCTTGTCCTCGCCGTGGTCGGATATGGTCATTTCTTCATTGAGCACAATAAGGGGCATCACCGTGATGTGGCTACGCCGATGGACCCGGCGACATCCCGCATGGGTGAGTCCATTTACTCATTCTCACTGCGTGAAATTCCCGGTGCTTTCAAGCGGGCATGGGATTTAGAGGAACAGCGCCTCAGTCGTTGTGGAAAAAGTGTCTGGAGCCTGGAGAACGAAGTTCTTCAGCCTATGATTTTGACCGCTTTGCTTTATGCGGGATTGCTGGCGTTTTTTGGTCCCTTAATGCTGATCTTTTTGCCCATTCAAATGGCCTTTGGCTGGTGGCAGCTGACCAGCGCCAACTACATTGAGCATTACGGATTGCTGCGCGAGAAGATGTCGGATGGACGTTATGAGCGTCAACAACCGCACCACTCATGGAACTCAAACCATATTATGTCGAACCTGATTCTGTTTCATTTGCAACGACATTCCGACCATCACGCCCATCCTACAAGGTCCTATCAATCGCTTCGCGACTTCAAAGACCTGCCTTCCTTACCATCGGGATATCCCGGGATGTTCCTGGCCGCAATGTTTCCCTCATGGTTTCGTTCGATAATGGACCACCGGGTGCTGGATTGGGCTAAAGGAGATCTCGATAAGATTCAGATTCAACCCGGCAAGCGTGAATTCTATGAGCGTAAATTTGGTGGGACTGATTCTGAATCAGTCGATACCGCCGCGGCTAAATGATCGGCTAATCGGAACTTATATACCTCGTTTACTTTATTTACGTTGCAGAAAAAGAGCCTCTGACGTGCACCTGAAAGAGGGTGCGCGTCGGGCGCTACCAAAACAAAGACAATAATATCGTTTGAAAGGTGCTCTAAATGGCTAAATATCAATGCCCTGATTGTGGTTATGTATACGACGAAGTGGTTGGTGATCCGCACGAAGGCTTTCCTGCAGGAACGACATGGGAAAAAATTCCTGAAGACTGGTCCTGTCCAGACTGTGCCGTCAGGGATAAGGTTGACTTCGTTGCGCTTCAAGAAGCGAACCCGGAACTTTCGGTGTCCGCAACCAATACAGCGGTCCGCCCTGCCAGCCAAGCTAAGACCGAGGGAGCATCGCAGAAAGCAACGGGCGCATCTACTCCTTCAGCTAAAAATAAAACAAAGCCCAAAGCGAAACCCAAGCCTAACTCTTCAAAATCGCCGAAAGACTCGACTCAAAAAGATACCTATCGGAAGTGGGTCTGCATCACTTGCGGCCATATCTACGATGAAGCTCTCGGAGATGAAGCCGAAGGCTTCCCTGCCGGCACTCGTTTTGAAGATATTCCAGACGATTGGTGCTGTCCGGACTGTGGTGCCACAAAAGAGGACTATGTCCTCTATGAAGACTAGTAATCCGATGGAAAATAACAACAGTCTCGTTCGGCAAGAGGTGATTTTATAATGCAGATTGCTAGTCTGGCGAAGGTTGGGCTGCCCAATGTGTCAACCAGCGATACGATTGATTCAACGTTCGCGGCCCTACAGCGGGCACAACTTGCGCGTCGAGGAAGTTTTACCTTGGAGGCTCGAATAGCGCAGCTCGACCAGCTGCGGGATTCAATTAAACGCTACGAATCAAACATCATTGCGGCTTGCGCGGCGGACTTTCGAAAACCCGCTCCAGAAGTCAAATTAACTGAACTCCTGCCGGTGCTTCAGGAAATTCGACACACTAAAAAACACTTGCGTAAATGGATGCGTCCGAAGCGAGTGGCTGCATCCGTTGGTGTTCTGGGCACGAAATCTTATGTTCGGCCAGAACCAAAGGGAGTGTGCCTGATTATTGCACCGTGGAATTATCCGCTCAATCTTGCGCTCGGACCTCTCGTCTCAGCGTTGGCTGCAGGGAACGGAGCCATCATTAAACCCTCGGAAATGACACCACATACCTCAAAGGTGATTGCCAACATTGTCGCCGAAACCTTCCCTCCCGATCTGGTTTCCGTGATTGAGGGTGATGCCGCGGTAGCGCAGAAACTGTTGGCCTTACCCTTCGACCACATATTCTTCACGGGCAGTCCTGCGGTAGGCAAGGTGGTCATGGAGGCTGCCGCCAAGAACCTTTCCTCAGTGACACTGGAATTGGGGGGTAAGTCCCCGACCATTGTTGGCCCAGATGCCAACATAAAGAGGGCTGCGAGAAACATTGTCTGGGGTAAGTTTGCCAATAATGGACAGACCTGTATCGCCCCAGATCATGTTTTTGTGCACGTTAATATCGCAGATCAATTCAATGAAGCACTTAAAACGGAAATTGGGCGAGTCTATGGAAAAACACCAGAAGCCCAGAAATCGACCGCCGACTATTGCCGGATTGTAAATCGACGTCATTTCCAGCGAGTTTCAAACCTGATAGATGATGCCAAAAACAAAGGTGCAAGAGTCTTTGAAGGCGGTGTTACAGATGCTGAAGAGAATTTTATTGCTCCGACGTTGATTTCAAATGTATCGAGCGACATGGATATTTCACGTGAGGAGTTATTCGGCCCGATCTTACCCGTTATTGAATTCGACGATATTGATCTGGTTATCAAGAAAATCAACGATAACCCTAAACCGCTTGCGCTTTACATATTCGACAAAAACGAGGCTTTTGCCACGGATATTATCGAGCGAACGAGCTCCGGCGCTGTAGGAGTCAACCTTACAGTTGTGCATTTTCTACATCCGGGCCTGCCGTTTGGTGGAGTTAATAATTCCGGGATAGGGGCGGCACACGGTGAATACGGTTTCCGCGCTTTTTCGCATGAAAAGGCGTTGATGGAGGATAAACATTCTCTTATGCATCTTCTTTTTCCACCCTATACAGCCTGGGTCCGGCGTCTTATAGAGGCTGCTGTTCGTATTCTGGGCTGAGTATAATCAAATAATAAGAGAGTTATTATGTACGATTACATTATTGTCGGTGCGGGATCGGCGGGCTGTGTATTGGCCAATCGGCTTACGGCGGACTCTTCAAAGCGAGTAGCGTTGCTAGAAGCGGGCCCAAAGGATAAAAATCCACTCATACATATGCCTATAGGTATAGCACTCCTTTCCAATAGTAAAAAGCTGAATTGGGCTCTTGAAACCGAACCTCAAGAACATCTGAAGGAGCGCCGCCTGTTTTGGCCTCGTGGGAAAACACTTGGCGGGTCCTCTTCTATCAACGCCATGGTCTATATCAGAGGTCACAAAGCCGATTATGACCACTGGGGTCAAGTTGCCGGGACAGACCTCTGGGGATGGGATCGCGCTTTAAAATTGTTTCGTCGACTGGAAGATAATAAACGTTTTGGCGCAGATTCTTACCATGGGGAGGGCGGTGAGCTCACCGTAAGTGAACTCAAATCAGTCAATCCGTTGAGTCGAGATTTTGTTCGAGCGGCACCTCATGTAGAGCTCCCGATAAACACGGACTTTAATGGAGAGACGCAAGAGGGATTGGGACTCTACCAGGTGACACAAAAAAATGGTCGCCGTTGGAGTTCAGCGCAGGCATTTCTGCGTGTCGCGGAGAACCGGCCTAATCTTGATGTGCTAACGGACGCGCGGGTAACCCGGGTGGTAATGGACGGTAAGCGGGCAGTCGGCGTGACACTGAACCAGGGGGGCGAATATCGCCAGCTTAGACTCAATAACGGCGGTGAAGTCATATTGTCTGGTGGTGCGGTTAATTCACCACAACTACTTATGCTTTCGGGAATCGGTGATAGCGAAGAGCTTGGAAAACACGGGATCCCCCTTGTGCATCATCTTCCTGAGGTCGGCCAGAATCTGGTTGATCATTTGGATATTACGATCATGCACGCGGCGAACTCACGTTTGCCCATTGGCGTTGCTCCCAGTTTCCTGTTTCGGGGCGTGAGCGCATTATTCTCATATATCTTTGCGCGACGTGGATTTCTTACCAGTAATGTTGCCGAGTCCGGAGGCTTTGTTAAATCCGAGCGCTCGTGCGAACGGCCAAATGTGCAATTCCACTTTTTGCCAACTTACCTGAAGGATCATGGACGAAAAGTGATGGCCGGGTATGGGTACACCTTGCATATTTGCGATCTAATGCCCAGAAGCCGCGGTTTTATTGGTCTCAAAAGCCCTGACCCATTGGCCGACCCGTTGATTCAACCCAATTATCTCAGTAACCCCGAAGACATCAAAACAATGATCTCGGCCGTTAAATTTGGACGACGGATACTCGGGGCACCAACAATGACTTTACATAGTAAACGAGAAATTAAGCCCGGAAACTCGGTGTCTTCGGACGGTCAGATTGCGGACTTTATCCGGGAAAATGCAGAGACTATTTACCACCCCGTTGGCACTTGTCGTATGGGCGCGGATCCGGATTCAGTCGTTGATCCGGAATTAAAAGTCAGAGGGATTGAAGGGCTAAGAGTTGTCGATGCCTCGATAATGCCCAGTTTGGTTGCCGGTAACACCAACGCACCCACCATGATGATTGCCGAAAATGCAGCCGACATCCTCTTGGGAAATGTTTAGGTTCAAACCCGGATTATGCCTTCTACATTGGACCTTAATGACGCCAGATACTCGCGTCAACCAACTACAAAAACGACAGGAGATAAACGTGCTTGGCCAAATGATGAACATGGAGCTCACCGTGAATTCCTTGATCGACCATGCTGCTCGCTACCATGGAGACGCTGAGATTGTGTCGATAGGAACGGATGGAAATCCCAGTCGATCTGACTGGGCAACTGTTTCGGAGCGGTCGCGACAACTTGCGTCAGCGCTTCGAACGGCAGGCTATGTCCAGGGGGATCGGTGCGCGACCATTTGTTGGAATAACGTGGGGCACCTGGAATGTTATCTTGGCATCTCTGGTGGCGGGATGGTGTGTCACACCATTAACCCGCGACTGTTTCCAGAACAACTCGTTTACGTTATCAACAATGCTCAAGACAAAGTCATATTCTTTGACAAAACGTTCCTTACCATTGTTTCAAATATCCGAGACCGACTGGAGACGGTTGAGAAATTTGTATTGATGTCCGAACCGGACGAAGAAATTGCAGCGCAATTTCCAGGCTTGTTGTTTTATGAAGAGTTTCTCCAGCGAGGAACGCCTAACGCGAATTGGCCTGAAATCGCCGAAAACCAGGCCTCAAGCCTCTGCTATACATCGGGCACCACCGGAAATCCCAAAGGGGTGCTCTATTCACACCGCTCCACCGTTCTGCACGCGCTGGTAGCTGCTCAACCCGACGCACTGAATTTATCGGCACGGGACGTGGTGATGCCGGTTGTTCCTATGTTTCACGTAAATGCGTGGGGGGTACCCTACATTACGGCGATGGTTGGAGCCAAACTGGTGTTGCCTGGTCCTGGCCTGGATGGGCAAAGTTTGGTCAAGCTGATCGATTCAGAAAGCGTAACGATTGCGCTGGGTGTGCCTACGATTTGGCAGGGACTTCTCTCGGCTTTGGACGAGCTTGGCTCCTCGGCACAGTCGCTTAAACGGACGGTGATAGGGGGTAGCGCTTGTCCGCCCTCAATGATGTCGGAGTTTCGTGGTAAGTATGGCGTAGAAGTTGTCCATGCATGGGGAATGACAGAAACATCACCGATCGGAACCGTCAACGCACTGCTGTCGAAACACAATACTCTTTCGGAGGAAGGAAGAAACAAAATCCGTGAAAGCCAGGGACGGCCTCCCTACGGGGTGCAGCTCAAAATTGTAGGAGAAGACGGTCATCAACTGCCCGAAGATGGCATTGCTCAGGGAAATCTCCGCATCCGTGGTCATTGGGTGGTAGCCGATTACTTCGGTGTTGAACCAAATCAGACTCTTGAGGAAGACGGTTGGTTCGAGACAGGTGATGTTGCTTCGATCAATGATGATGGATTTATGACAATACGTGACCGCTCAAAAGATATTATTAAATCTGGTGGTGAATGGATATCTACAGTCGAATTGGAGGGAATCGCAATGGGCCATTCTGCCATCAATGAAGCTGCCGTAGTGGCGGCCTCCCATGATAAATGGGACGAACGACCGATCCTGTTGGCAGTAAAAATACCCGACGCAAATATTACTGAGGAGGAACTTCTTGCTCATTATCAGGGGAAAGTCGCCAAGTGGCAGATCCCGGATCGCGCGATCTTTGTGGAAGGATTGCCACGCAATGCCACTGGGAAAGTATTAAAAAACAAGCTGCGTTCTGAGTATGGGGAAGTATTAGTCAGTAAACCGGCAAGCTAGCATCAATGAGTGGCATTTGTGTTACGAAAAATTGCAGTTTTACCTAAAGCCAATTTGTTTTAATACCAAAAAGGATAATAAAAAAATGAAACCTAAAATAATTAGTAAAGTCTCGTTAGTGGCGTTCCTTTTACTTTCACTTGCTGCGAGCCTGGCCAACGCTCAATCTGAGCCGGTTTACAGTAGAGGCGACTGGGTGGTTGGGCTGAATGCCACTAGAGTTCTAACCGATGAAGATTTGCGATCAGCCTCTGCGGGGGGTGCCCCCGTTCCAAATTCCAACCTGTCTATTAACAACGATACGACCGTATCATTCGACGTGTCGTATTTTCTGAGTAATCAGCTGGCATTCAACATTTTTGGCGGCATTCCCGCTAGTGCGGACCTCCAGGGCGAAGAGTCTCTCTCCGGTCTTTTTCTTGGTCAAACAGATTATGGTCCGGTAATTCTTTCGCTTCAGTATCATGTCTTGACGGGTAGCAACTTCTCTCCGTACTTTGGAGCGGGTGTAGGACGGATTCTCTTTTTAGATGAAAAGGATCGCGCACTAACCGACTTCGACGTCGAAGATACATGGGCCCCTGCGGTTCAGGCTGGTTTTCGCTGGAAGATACACAATAACTGGTCGGCAAATTTTGACGTTAGATATGCACCCTTCAAGGCGGATATCACTGGTAACCTAGGCCCGGCCCCTGTTCAGGCAGAAGTGGAAGTGGACCCCACTATCGTGAGCATCGGAGTCGCATATCGCTTTTAAGGTAATCCCTCCCCTCTTTTAACCGCGGCGCTGTTTTTTTGGGGGGAGGGGCTATGCCTGAACCCCTTTATTGATCACACCGTCCATCGCGATCTGCCAGATCAAATCACCAATGGCGTCGAGTGAATGAGCCCCGCTCGGGTCGAACCAGGTTGCAACCCAGTTGAGCGCCCCAAGGCCGATCAGGCGGAGCAAACGGCCGTCAACATTCTTCCGGATCACGCCCTGTTCAATCATTGTTTCGAGGATCTCAGCCCACAGGGACTCGTATTGGTCACGCAGTTCGATGATTTCCTCGCGAGCCTCCGGGCCCAGCGCTCGCCATTCAAACAGCAGCACGTAAACCGCGTCCGAATCTACCAACAGGGCTCGCAGATGCGCGTTGATACAAAGACGCAACCGCTCAACCGGGTCATCCGAGCTGGCGTAAGCCGACTCGACCTCTGCGGTAACAAGGTCCACTCCCCGGCGCATCAGCTCGACGAGAAGCGCTTCCTTGGTGCTGTAACGGTAATACAGACTCCCGGGTAGCATATTGCAGGCCTCGGCAATCTCCTTGAGCGAGGTCCTTTCGAACCCTTTCTCACGAAAAAGCCGGGCTGCGTTAGACAATACATCGCCCTGATCGCCCAGTTTGCTTGCAGGAGTCATCTGTCTGTCAACCATGGCTTAAACATCTCCTCAGAAAGCCAGTTCGTTATTCATCAGAGCGGCCACCACCTGACTCGTTACACTGATCGTACGCCATTGCACGGGTGGCGTGCCATTTGCCTCAACAGATTCTTGACTTTTGGTTGGTTAACCAACCAAAATCCAGTAACAATGTTATTCGGAAGAAACTGACATGGCAATGACCTATGACAATCAGCTGTTTCCCGCCACTTCCGCCCCTGTGCGAAATGCAAACCGGGGTGGGCAGATCTGATGACGGAGTCGAACAGAGCTCAGCACAGTGACGCTGTGACGACGGCGTGGCAGTTCACCGAACAGGTTCCCCACGGCAGGGATCTGGGTATGCAGGTTGTCTCTGTGAACGGAAACCAGGTCTGCATGCGCCTGACCCCTCAGCCATGGATGTTCGCCGAAGAGGATACAAAAGAAATCTGCACCAGCGTGCTCTACTCGCTGGCCGACTCCGCCGGAGGCTTGGCGGTCTTCGCGGGGGCCCTGGAGTTGATGCCCATTGCCACGCTGGATCTGCGCATGGATTATCTGCGGCCCGCCATCGGCGACCGTGCCCTCTTGGCGGTGGCCACCTGTCGTCATTTAACGGACGAGGTCGCGTTCATCCATTGCGACATCCTCAGCGAGAGCGATAGTGCACTGTTAGCGACGGCAAACGCCACCTTCATGCGCAACACCCAGGGCCAGCGATTCCAGGCCGGTGGACGAAAAAAGGAGGGCGCATGAGCACGACCGGCGATTCGGCACAACCCATCTCAGGCCCTACCGAAAGCGGGAAAGAATGTTCCGACTGGCAGGCTCTGCTGGAGCGCATTCCCTACGCACGGCACCTTGGGCTTGAGGTTCAACGCGACGATGTAGGTCTAGTGGTTCATATGCCGTGTCGTGAAGCGCTCATTGGCAACTTTATGCTACCCGCCCTCCATGGCGGCGTGCTTGGCGCCCTGATCGAACTCACCGCGCGGGTCGCTGCGCAAAGCCAGGATACAGACAAACGTTGCCCACGCATTCTCGACAGCCACATTAACTACCTCCGCTCCGCGCAGGCCCGATCGACGTTCGCCAGCGCCGAAATTGTTCGACAAGGCAGGCGGAGCAGCCTGGTCCGGGTGACCTGCTGGCAGGGCGATAAGCGCAAACCGATCGCCAGCGGTCAGGTTCAGTTGTTGCTCCCGACAATGGCCGCCAAACAGGCAGATCTTCATGAACAATAAGCACAACAACCCTGAACGTGACCAATTCCAGGCGCCGGATGGCGCGGAGATCGCCCTGTGGCGCTGGCCGCAATCCGAAGCGCGCCCCACGCTGCACTGGGCCCATGCCACGGGTTTCCATGGTCGCCTGTACCAACCCCTCCTTGATGAGCTTGCCACGGATGTCAATGTCCTGGCATGGGACATGCGGGGGCACGGGGCCAGCGCCGGTGCGGCGAACGTGTCGACATTCCGGGGCTGGGAAACCTATTATCGCGACATGACCGCTCTGCTGGAAAGCCTGGACGAGCCGGTCTGGCTCGCCGGCCATTCCATCGGTGCCACCACCAGCATAATGGCCGCTGCCCGACGGCCAGACAAAGTGCTGGGCCTGATTCTGGCGGAGCCGGTGATCATGGATCCGGGGCAGGGCCGGAGATTGTGGCTGGCCAAGCTGCTGCGCCAGGGACACCGGTTGTCACTGGCCGCCGGAGCCGCACGTCGGCGCCCGGTATTCGACTCGCACGCCGCTGCGGTGGACAACTATCGTGGCCGCGGTGGCTTTAAGACCTGGCCCGAGGCATGGCTGGAAGCCTACGTTCAGCACGCCTTCGTACCGCAGGACGATCAAGTTCAATTGGCGTGTAGCCCGGACTGGGAAAGTACTACGTTTGCCCATACCGAACACAACCCGTGGCCGGGTATTCGTCAGTTGCGGTGCCCGGTTATCGCGCTGGCGGCGGAACGCGGGTCAACCTTCTCGCCGGCGGCGCGAAAACGCCTGCAGACCCTGCTGCCCCGGGCTGACGTCATGGTTCTTGAAGGTACGACCCACTTCCTGCCCATGGAGCAGAACGAAACCGTTCGCGATGCCATCCTGCAACTTGCTTTGTCCGGACACCGCGAGAACTGATACCCACACCTTGATTTTGCTAATCGGGACACCTGCCATGCGCTGTATGCTGACCCTGTTTATCTCGCTGCTCATTTTGTCTGGTTGTCAGCAGTCTTCGGAACCGCCCCCAGAGGCCCGCGCCCCTATCCCCTGGGTAAAAACAGTTGAACTAAAGGACGCCGGCCCAACAGCGCACAGATTTTCAGGAACCCTGCGAGGCCGTCACGAAGTTCCTCAGGCCTTTCAGATCGCCGGCCGGATTCAGCATCGTTACATCGATTCCGGTCAGCGAGTGAAACAAGGCGACTTACTGTTCAAGCTCGATACACGAGACCTTGTGGCAACGGCGGAGGGGGCCGCCGCGGATCTGAGGCGTGCAGAAGCGGCCCTGGCCATTGCCACCGATGAGCTCCAGCGCCAGCAGCAACTGGTAGGGCGTCAGTTTGTCAGCGAACAAACCCTGCGACGCCTTGAATTGGCCGAGCGCGAGGCGCGCAGCCAGGTGGAAACGGCTTCTGCACGCAATCAGCAGGCTCAGAATGCCCTGGGGTATGCGGAACTAAAAGCCGCCCATGCAGGCGTGGTCACTGAGGTCATCGTTGAACCCGGCCAGGTTGTGGGTGTGGGTCAAACCCTTGCCGTTCTGGCCGAAGATGAATCGCTGGAAGTCGAGGTTTTTTTACCAGAGGGCAGTAACCCACCCAGACGCGGTTATGTTCCCTTACCCAATGGCGAACAGCTTGCTGTGAGCCTGAGAGAGATTGCCGGGGCTGCCGACCCCGCAAGCCGGAGCTGGCGTGCCCGATACAGCCTGGAGGGGCCCTACCCCTCATCTTTAACCCTGGGTTCGGTGGTGAGTGTCCGGTTAGCACAGAAGCAAACCGCGCCCAGCCATCGCGTACCGCTGGGTGCCCTCGATGAGAGAGGGCAAACGCCGCAGGTCTGGTTGGTCTCCGATGGCACGGTGAAGCCCCTTGCGGTCGAGGTGATCGATCTGGGTGAAGAGTATGCGCAGATCAAGGCCGATATCAACGCGGGAACGCCCATCGTCGCGTTGGGGACACACCTGCTCACGCCTGGCATGGCGGTGCGGGAGCTGGCTCAATGAGCTTACCGAATCTTTCCGCGCTGGCAGTGCGCGAGCGTTCGGTCACCCTCTTTTTTCTTTTGCTGTCCGTTGTTGCCGGTTTCTACGCGTTCTCCTCCCTTGGTAGGGCGGAAGACCCTGCGTTCACCGTCCGGGCGATGGTGGTTTCTGTCGTCTGGCCAGGAGCAGCCCCCGAGGTGCTGCAGAATCAGGTCGTGGATCGTCTGGAAAAGCTAATTCAGGAGGTGGCGTATACCGATACCATTGAAACAACCATCCGGCCCGGGCAGGCCGCCATGCTTATCCGATTCCAGGATTCTACGCCCAGCGAAAAAGTGCCGGACCTCTTCTATCAAGTCCGCAAACGCATGCTCGATGAGAGGCCCAATCTGCCCCGGGGTGTGATCGGCCCCATCGTCAACGATGATTTCGCGGATGTGTATTTCTCCCTGCTGGCGCTGACGGCACCCGGGATGCCGATGCGTGAACTGACCCGCGAGGCAGAATCGATACGGAATCGCCTGCAACGGCTGCCCGGCTTGCAAAAAGCACAGCTCCTGGCGGAGCGTCCTGAGCGGGTGTATCTCGAATTTGATCAGGACCGGCTCAACAACCTCGGTTTGTCGGCAGAAGAGGTGTTGCAGGCGATAGAGGCCAACAACCGTCTTCAGCCTCTTGGCTTTGTTGATCTTGCCGGCCCGCGGGTTTATGTCCGCAGCAACATCGACCTGTCTGACCTTGAGCGCCTCACCTCAGTGCCTCTGCGTATCGGAGACCAGCTTATCACCGTGTCTGATCTGGCCGAGGTGCGTTTAGGTTATGAAGATCCTTTGAGCTACATCGTCCGCTCCAACGGTGAGGATGCGATCCTGTTAGGTGTCGTCATGCGCGCGGGTGAAAATGGCCTGGAGTTTGGTGAGCGGCTGCGCGAGTTTGTCAGTGCCGAACAGGGCAGGCTGCCGCTGGGAATGTCAATACAGACCCTGACCGATCAGGCGGAAGCCATCACTCAGGCGGTTGACCTTTTTCAGGTCAAGTTTCTGGTTGCGTTGGTCGTCGTGATGGGGGTCAGCATACTGGCGATCGGTCTGCGCGCGGGTTTGGTGGTGGGCATTGCGATTCCTGTGACCCTCGGCCTGACTTTCTTGTTGATGAAAATGGCGGGCATAAACCTGGACCGCATCACCCTGGGAGCCTTGATTATCGCACTGGGCCTGTTAGTGGACGATGCGATCATCGCCATTGAAATGATGATTGTGAAGATGGAGAGCGGCTGGGACCGGGTACGGGCAGCCAGTCATGCCTGGAGCGTAACAGCCGCGCCCATGCTGTTTGGAACGCTGGTGACGGTGGCCGGATTTGTCCCCATCGGATTTGCTCAGTCCGGGGTGGGGGAATACACCGGCAACATCTTCTGGGTGCTGGCTTTTTCGTTGTTGATTTCCTGGGTGGTGGCGGTAACCTTTACGCCTTATCTGGGCGTCAAGCTCTTGCCCGATTACATCGGGCATACGGGCCAGGACCTCTACCAAAGCGCGTTTTATCAGCGGTTGCGCGGGGTGATCACAGCGTGTGTACAGTACCGGAAAACCGTCGTTTTTATCACAGTGGGTTTGCTGGCGATCAGTGCTTTCGGGATGGTAACCCAGGTGCAGAAGCAATTTTTTCCCAGTTCTGATCGCCCCGAAGTTCTGATCAGTGTCTATGCTCCACAGGGGAGCGCTATTGCCACCACGGATCAAAGTGTCAGACGCCTGGAAGCGATTCTGATGGACATGCCGGAGGTGAAAAGCCTTTCCGCTTACATCGGTGCCGGTGCGCCCCGGTTCTTTGTATCGGCCAACCCCGAGCAGCCGGACCCGGCATTTGCCAAGTTGATTGCCATTGGGCAGGACGTTGAAGGGCGCGATCGCATCATCTCGGCGCTGGAAACCAGAATCGCGGCGGGTGAATTTCCGGAAGCACGAGTACGTGTAACGCGTTTGCTGTATGGCCCTCCGGTGGTCTGGCCGGTCAGTTTTCGTGTGCTGGGTCCGGAATCCGATCAACTCAGAGAGATCGCGCACCAGATCCGCACTCTCATGACCGGGCATCCGAATATCGTCATGCCGCATCTCGAATGGGATGAGCGCGTGCCCACTCTCTATCTTGATATGGACCCGGAAAACCTGGGTTGGATGGGCCTGACCCCGGCGGAAGTTGCCCGGCAACTGCAGTTCCAACTCCGCGGAGTGGCCGTCACCGAACTGCGCCAGGGCATAAGGAGCGTTCAACTGGTGGCGCGTAATGCACGTGGCGAAGTGATCATGCCGGAAGATCTTGAGATCAAAACCCGCGACGGCCGCAAACTTTCCGTACAGCAACTGGGCAAGTGGCAGGTTCGTTACGAGGCCCCCGTCATAAAGCGTTACAACCGTGACCCCTTCCTGGCCGTTCAGGCCGATGTAGAAGGTGCCCAGCCACCGGATGTCACCAAGGAAATCTGGAGTGCGATGACAGCCCTGCGTGAACAGTTGCCGGAGGGTTACCGTATTGAAATCGGCGGTACGGTGGAACAATCAGCCAAAGCCAACGCCTCCATCCAGACATTACAACCGGTGATGTTGGCGTTGATGCTGATCTTTATCATGCTTCAGATGCGTTCCTTTATCGGCACATTGACTGTTCTTGCCACCGCGCCACTGGGGCTGATTGGGGCTGTGCTGGCTCTGCTGCTGTTTAATCAACCCTTTGGCTTTACCGCGCTGCTGGGGCTGATTGGCCTGGGCGGCATCCTGATGCGAAATACCATGATTCTGACGCAGCAGGTGCAGGACAACTTCAAAGCAGGAATGGCTGCCCGGGAAGCGGTTATCGAGGCGGCAGTCCAGCGTGCCCGGCCCGTGGTGCTCACCGCCCTGGCGGCCGTTCTGGCGTTTGTACCTCTGACCTTTGACCTGTTCTGGGGGCCGCTGGCTTATGTGCTTATAGGTGGCGTAGCGGTCGGCACTCTGATTACGCTATTGTTTGTCCCGGCGCTTTATGCCCTTTGGTTTCGCTTACAGATAAAAGATTGAGGTGGGTTTGAATGAGCACCAGTTTTCGTTAGCAACTACATTTCACTTAAGTCTTCCAGAAGGTGTTTCCGTTCTGAAATAACCCTTGCACACGATCTGTTTTGCCGACGACACCAGAACCGGCAAAATCAGGGGTTGAAACAGCCAAGAGAGTCGTCGAAGTGGCCAGTAGGCACGGACGTCTACGTTTTGACAGCATTAACGGTTTTTCCAGCATAGCGGCTGCGCCGTCGGGGCGCAGCACGATGTGAAGGTTGGGTTGGATCGGTTTTGGAATCAGGACTCGGTAGAGTTTCGGTACCCGGCCATCATTGCCATCATCCAGCCCGGGTACTCCTCGGGCAGGCGGCTGACTTCATCCAGGGCTACCAGTTCATCGTCGGACAAGCGGATTTGGGCCGCGCGGATATTGTCCCTGAGCTGCTCGGGCCGCTTGGCGCCAACGATGATGCTGGTCACAGGCTTCTGGTGTAGCAGCCATGACAGGGCAATCTGGGCCACATTGACCGGTTCGCCGTCGATCTGTTTGCCATCGGCAATCTCCCGCATAACCTTGATGACTTCGCTGCCCCGCTCACGGTTGACGGGCGGAAAGTCAAACTTGGCGCGCCGGTTTTCTTCGGAAACGTCCGGCCCCTCGTATTTACCGGACAGGTAACCCCCGGCCAGTGGGCTCCACACCATCAGACCGACGTTCTCAGATTCCAGCATCGGAATAATATCCCGCTCCAGATCGCGACCTACGAGGGTGTAGTAAGCCTGCATGGATATGATCGGGCAAAGGTTGCGGGCCCGGGTGATGCCGATGGCTTTCATCACCTGCCAGGCGGCCCAGTTGGACAAACCTACGTAACGCACATGGCCTTGCTGCACCAGGGTATTCAGTGCCTCCAGGGTTTCCTCGATCGGCGTGGCCGGGTCAAAACCGTGGATCTGGTACAGGTCGATATAGTCCGTTTGCAGGCGCACCAGGCTCGCCTTGCATTCACTCATGATATGGCCGCGGGAAGCACCACGGGCATTGGGGCCAGCCCCCATAGGGCCAAGCACCTTGGTGGCCAGTACCACATCGTCGCGGTGAACGCCGAGATTCTTCAGGGACTGGCCGACGATGCGCTCACTGGCGCCGAAACCATAGATGTTGGCGGTATCGATAAAGTTGATCCCCGCCTCCAGGGCGATCTTCACGAGTTCGTCGGCCTGTTCCTGCTGCAACTGGCCGATCAGGCCCCAGATGTCCTCATCGCCGCCGAAGGTCATGGTGCCCAGGCACAGTTCGGATACGAACAGCCCCGAGTTGCCCAGCGACTTATAGTCTGGACGATTGTCTCCATCGAACAGTGGTAAACTCTCAGTTGCCATGTTGCACCTCATCATGCTTTTCGGTTGGTGTTCCAGAATTCACTGTAAATACTGCCGGTTTCGGTTTGTTTGCACTCGCTTGTGTTACTGGGTGAAGATGGCCTTGTAGAAACGCATGGTGCCATCCCAGGAACGGCTGGCAGCCTCTTCGTCATAACCAACCGGCATACCAAACTTTTCGGCGATCTTGTCGGCGCCCGGGTTGGTGAATGAGTGCAGCACTCCAGGGAAGCTCACCAGTGTCAGGTCGACTTCGGCCTCCTGCATCTCTTTGACCAGGCCCGCCACCTGATCCGAGGGGACCAGCTTGTCGGCACCGCCGGTGTACACTTGGATCCTGGCTTTCACGGATCCGGGTTCAGCCGTGAGGGGGCTGCCGAGCGCGCCGTGGAAGCTGACAACGCCGTCCAGATCGACGCCCATGCGCGCCATGTTGAGAACCACGGCGCCGCCAAAACAGTAACCCTGTGCCGCAATGCGGGACGCATCAACACTTTCGTGGTTCTTCAGGATATCCATCGCCTTCATGAAGCGCGCCTTAACCTGGTCCATGTCCCGGGTGGCTTCCTGCATGAACTTCTGGGCGGTATCGGGATGGTCGGCTTGTTTACCGGAGCCATACATATCCAGCGCAAACGCTGTATAGCCGGCTGAAGCAAGCCGTTCCGCCTGATTCCGGGCGAATTCATTGTGCCCCCACCATTCATGGACCACCAGAATGCCCGGCCGCTTTTGCCCGAATTCATCATCCCAGGCCATGTAGCCGGTGAAGGTCTCGTCGCCGACTTGATACTCGATGGTTCTGGTTTGCGTTTCTGCCAGTACCTGCGTACTTGCAACAGTGAGTGACAGCGTGGCTGCTGCCAGTGCTGTTTTCAGGGTGCTCATCATCTGTTTGCTCCTTTTCGCTCGTTATGAGTCAATTTGCGTAGCGATTATGTACGGGTAGACATCGACCAAAGCTCACAGGAAATGTCGCCACGTGAGCGAACACGAATTTAATCGCTCGCTCAAAGCGCGATTCCTGTCCCGTCGTTACTGGCAGCGGGCGCGCAGCAGTCGCGTTGCGGCATCAAACACGGCGAGGTCTTCTTCGGTGCGCGCGGCAAGGTGGGCCCCTTCCAGCATCGCCAGGGTCGCCTGCGCTTCATCGGCGGGGCCCAGGATGGCCGAGACGGATCCATCCCTTTGTCCCAGTTCAAACGTTGCCGTAATCCACTGCAGAACCATTGCGCGAACGGCGCCGACTCTGGCAATCACGGTGTCGGACAGGCTTTCGCGGCAGGTCGAAAAGGCAACGCACAGACACACGGTCTGGCCATCATGCAACGCCCCGCGGTACAGGGTAATAAGTGCCTTGAGGCGCGCGCCAGCGCTGACATGGGCTGCTTCTATCTCGGCCAGACCCTGTTGCAGACTGGTCTGATAACGCTCGATCAAGGCTTCGGAGAGGCTCGCCTTGGTGGGGAAATGATAATGGATCGAGGCCTTTCGAATGCCGATGGCCTCGGCCAGATCCCCGTAGCTGAACCCGTCAAAGCCCCGTGACCGGACGGTGTGCTCGGCAAGA